>ULUS01008633.1_pt1 | contig 58006 bp, 47 predicted proteins | sample 1958761 | NCBI WGS metagenome assembly ULUS01 (sample SAMEA4835767, study PRJEB28245) | human gut metagenome | biome: gut microbiome; material: fecal sample | place: Denmark | collected 2008
CCTTCTCGATTACCCAGAGGTGGAAGCTCTCAGCCTTTACTACCAAGTTATCCTTGTAGCAAACCTTCTCCTGAATCTCCTTGATGGTATCACGTGGGAAGCCAGGAACGATACGGTCAACCAATGTAGCGCAAACATAGCAGTGATTGGTGAACCACTCCTTGAAGCCCTCATAGTCAGCACCCATGTCTTCCTTCCAGAGTTCGATATACTGATAGATGCACTCCTTCAAGTGGTGACCGTTCAAGAAGATCAACTCACAAGGCATCAAGATCATACCCTTAGATGGGTCGCCCTCGAAGAACTTGTAACGATGGAAGAGCAACTGAACCAACTTGCCTGGGTAAGAAGCAGCAGGAGCATCTGTAAACTTGCAAGAATCGTCGAATGCGATACCAGCCTCAGTTGTATTAGAGATGATGAAACGCATCTCAGGCTGCTCTGCCAAAGCCATGAAGGCCTGGTTCTGTGAATATGGATTCAAGCAACGGCTGATGACATCGATGCGCTCCAAAGTGTTGACAGCCTGACCATTCTCCTTACCCTGGAGGTTAACGTGGTACAAGCAGTCCTGACCATTCAACCAGTCAACCATACCCTTAGCCAAAGGCTGAACGACTACGACAGAACCGTTGAAATCGGTCTTTTTATTCATGTTCCATACAATCCAATCTACGAATGCACGGAGAAAGTTACCTTCACCAAACTGAATGATTTTCTCAGGAGCGACGCTCTTAGGAGCTGTACGCTTGTTCAAAGCTTTAAGTTCTTTCATGATCTGTTTTATTGTTTATGTTTTTGTTTTTTAATTTCTGCTGCAAAGGTATATATTTTTCCCATACGTTGCATCATATTTTTACAAAAATCGTGCGTAAAGGTTTGCGTAAGAGCAGGCGATTTTGTACCCATACCCCCACTTTGATTTATACATAACTAGGAAAAAATTCTTTCCTAACTAGGCGTGAATTTTTACCTAGTTAGGCGCAAAAAAATCCCTCGCCTTGGAAAAGACGAGGGATTCGGAAAGTATTTTACAAATATATACCTACTAATCAAATTACATAGCGTAGATGTTGAAACCACCATCTACCACTGCCACTGTACCTGTGACGAAAGATGCGGCATCGCTCATCAAGTAATGGATGGTACCACAGAGCTCCTCTGGCTTACCCATTCTGCCAAATGGCGTCTGGCGAACCACGTCATTGCCACGTTCCGTATAACTTCCGTCAGGATTGGTGAGGAGCGCACGGTTCTGCTCTGTGATGAAGAAGCCAGGAGCAATCGCGTTAACACGGATGCCCTCGCCAAACTTCTTGGCGGTCTCATGTGCCATATAGGCAGTGAAGTTGGAGATACCAGCCTTGGCAGCAGCATAACCACACACACGAGTCATTGGACGGAAAGCAGCCATTGAAGAGAAGTTGATGATGCTACCCTTGCCTGCCTCTACCATAGGCTTCAAGAATACCTGTGTAGGGATGACAGTACCTGTGAGGTTGAGATTAAGAACGGTTTGGAACTGATTGACATCCAAATCGAAGAAGTTCTGGTCTGGAGCAATCGTTGCACCCTTCATGTTACCACCAGCGGCATTGAGAAGAGTATCAATCTTACCATACTTGGCAAGGATGTCCTTGCAGTTCTGCTCTACTACCTCGTAGTTCATCACGTCGGTTTTGAAGAAAGAAGCCTCGCCGCCAGCTTGCTTGATGTCCTCTACAATGGCGTTGCCCACTTCTTCTTTTCTGCCCAAAATGGCAACCTTCGCACCTTCGAGCGCCAAATATTTGGCAATGGTACGACCAAGTACACCAGTACCACCGGTGATAACTACTACATAATCTTTAATGTTGAAAAGATTGTTGTTCATAATAAATTAGTGTTGAGTTTGATTTTTAAGAAAAAAGAGCGGGATACGGGAATCGAACCCGCCTCCCAGGCTTGGGAAGCCCGTGCACTACCGATGTGCTAATCCCGCGCACAGACTAAATGGAGCCACGAGCGGGACTCGAACCCGCGACCCACGCATTACGAATGCGTTGCTCTACCAACTGAGCCATCATGGCAATTTCCTTTTAGCGAATGCAAAGGTAATGAAATATTTCTAAATGGTGAAATTATTCAGTGTCATTAACCTATATTAACGATTGCGATGCTTCATGTACCAAGGGTGGACACAGAAATTGTAAAAAGCCAAGCTCACTGCCAAGATGGCAAGCGAGGTAAGCAAGATGTATTTGTGTTCTGCATGAACCTGAGGGAACAAGCCCTGCATATCGCCCACTGCATGGTTGCCGAGGAAGCCGATACCCAAGAACAAACCGAGACTCAGTCCAAACTCCCATGAGAGGAAGAAGGAACTCTGGCTCGTACCACGCTGGCAATGCTTTGCCAACTTGATATAGAAAAGCAAGAAACGACTGCCGATGATGCCGATTCCAAAACCAATCATGGCTGGCGAAATCATCTCCATGGCTGGACGCTGGTCGGTAAACTGTATCAGGATGGCTGCAATCAAGAGTACCAAGCCCGTAAGTACCTCACTCTTCAAGTCGGCATCCGGAAAAACATATTTCTCAGCCCATAAGGCGATAAGGAAACCAGCCATCAGCATCGCATAGAACGTCTCCGTCTCATGTAGGGAGAACAACATACCGACAACACACGTAATCATTGCCAAGTTGACAAAGAGCAAGATACCTTGTGGCAAGAAGAAACGATCGAGGCTGAACTTCGACATCGTGTCGGAAGGTGCCTTGAAAGGAAACTTCACCAAGGTTATCAGCAGGAACGAAACCAAAGCCGAAGCCACGGATGCAATCAGTACCCCTTGGTAATCGAAAACCTGGAACACCAAGATGGATGCCACGGGACCCAATGAAAGGGCGAATCTCGCAAACCAAGATGCCGTGTAATTCGCCTCCGTTCGTTGGAAAGACTCACACGTATCTATAATTAATGTACTCGCGAGCGTCATCTCTGCCAAACCGAGGAAAGCTCCTTGTGCGAATCTGCTCAGTACCAACGCCCAAAACTCCATCTTCACATTTACGATAAAGTCGAGGTAGTACTGGGCAGCCACGCAAAGAGCCACAGCCAGAATGGAATATTGGCAGACATGATTGCGGCGATAACGCTGAATCAAATAGGAACAGAAGGTACCCAACACAAACACTCCGATGCCGTAAGCTCCCATCACACATCCCACCTGAAGGCAAGAATAACCTTGCTGAAGCAAGTAAGGAGGCAAAGCCGGCATCAGCATGTAAGCACTCATCATCAAGAGCAAGTTGGCAAATGCCATCATCCAAAACTCTCGATGCCATAACTTGATGTGAACGGGCGTATTTTGTGTATCCATTTATCCAATCATTCGTTTAACTTCTTCTGGAGTCGCCTTAGTAAGTCTCTTCCACACTAGGATAGCCGCCCGTCTTGACAGCCTCTACGTATGCCTCCACGCCCTTGGTCATCTCAGCACCCACCTGAGCGAAATGGCGCAAGAACTTAGGTTTGAAACCTTGGGTCATACCCAGTGCATCTGCATAAACCAAAACTTGACCATCACAGCCGTTACCTGCACCAATACCGATAGTTACAGCTTTCACCTGACGTGTTACTTCAGCTGCCAATTTTGCAGGAATCTTCTCCAAGACTATCGCAAAACAGCCTGCCTTATCGAGGGCGATTGCATCCTGGATGAGTTTCTCTGCCTCAGCCTCTTCCTTGGCACGAATGCCATAACCACCAAACTTATTGACGCTCTGTGGAGTCAAGCCGAGATGGCCGTGAACAGGGATTCCTGCATCTATCAAAGCCTTGACGGTGTCGATGATTTCTACGCCACCTTCGAGTTTGAGGGCATCAACGCCCGTTTCCTTCATCATACGGCAAGCGTTGCGAAGCGCCTCCTCACGAGAGATTTGGTAACTGCCAAAAGGCATGTCGCAAACCACCATGGCATGGTTGACGGCACGAGCCACGCTGCGAGCGTGATAAATCATCTGATCCACGGTGATAGGCAATGTGTCAGCATTGCCAGCCATCACGTTGGAAGCAGAGTCTCCAATCAAAATACTATCTATTCCAGCGGCATCAATGATACCTGCTGTGGTGAAATCGTAGGCGGTGAGCATAGTCACCTTCTCGCCAGCTTGCTTCATCTCAGCAAACGTCTTAGCGGTAATCTTCTTTTTATCAGTAGATAAATAACCCATTTTGTTTGTTTTTAAAATCGGGTGCAAAGGTACTACAAATCGAAGACAATACAAAATAAATTAATTTATTTTTATTGTTGAGTGTAGTGTACCTTATTAAAAGTTACACATTATTTGCGAGATACGCTAAAAATTCGAGCTAAATCTGCAAAAGAGAAGCTAATATAGTTGGAAATCACGTAATCTGAGTATTCCTCAATGCTCTCCTTGGAGTTGGTGGTTGCCAAGCCGAGCGTAAACTCGCCAGCCGCCCTCACAGCCTTCAGACCATTGAAGCTATCCTCCAATCCAACACACTCTTCAGGCTTCGCATCAAAGTAAGCTGCACCCTTCAGATAGCAGTCAGGGTCGGGTTTGCTCTTGGCAAAGTCCTCACTGGTGAGCACCTTGTCGAAGTAAGTCTTGAACTCAGGGTGACACTCATAGACAATACTCATTTTATTGGCATTGCTACTGGTTACAACAGCGCACTTTACGCCATTTTTCTTCAAGTCTTTCACAAAGTCCTCGAAACCTGCGACATAGTTGTATGCCATATTGCGCTCGTACTCATCAAGGCGAACCGTAATCTTAGCTTGCTCTTCTGCCACACTTGAAAATCCGTCGATATGAGCGAAGGTCTGAGCGTCGGAGAAATACTTATCATAGATTTGCACCAAGGTCTGTCCCTTGATACGGTGAGCGAAGTCTGGCATCTCAGGATGATACTCACGACCTATCATTCCCCAGAAAATGGTATATTGTGATTCAGTCTCAAAGACCACGCCGTCCAAATCAAATAAAGCTGCTTTTATCATTTTTACCTTAATATTATATAGTACTTATTGTTCAATAATTCTAAATACGGGTGCAAAGTTACATCATTTTCCTCGAAAAACAGAAAAAGAAAGTAAAATATGCTACTAAGATGGAGCTATCTCGTATTTTTTTTATATTTTTGCACCCAAATATTAAAGCAATAAGCATGAATATCATAGAGAAATATTTTCCGAATCTCAGCGACAAGCAGAAAGAACAGATAGCACAGTTGGACGCTCTCTATCGTGACTGGAACGCCAAAATCAACGTGATCAGCCGCAAGGATATCGACAACTTGTATGAGCACCACGTGCTTCACTCCATGGCTATCGCGAAGGCCATACATTTCCGTCCAGGAACAGAAATCCTCGATTTCGGTTGTGGTGGCGGTTTCCCTGGCATTCCTCTCGCTATCCTCTTCCCTGATTGCAAGTTCAAGTTGATTGACGGCACTGGCAAGAAAATCCGTGTCTGCAATGAGGTGGCTTCTGCCATCGGACTGGAGAACTTGGTGGCTGAGCACCTGCGTGGCGAGGACGAGAAAGGCAAGTACGACTTCGTGGTGAGCCGTGCCGTGATGCAACTGCCCGACTTGATGAAGATTATCAAGAAGAACTTCAAGAAGGCGCAGCAGAACGCATTGCCTAACGGACTGCTCTGCCTGAAAGGCGGCAACCTACAAGAGGAGTTGAAAGCCTACAAGAACGTGGCTGAGATTACCCCACTGAGCACCTTCTTCGAGGAAGAATGGTTTCAGCAAGACAAACAATTGGTCTATGTACCAGCATAAAATCAAGAAAACAATGTTACATATAGAAAGATTTCAAGTCAACATGCTCCAGGAGAATTGCTACGTTGTGAGCGATGAAACCAAGGAATGTGTCATCATAGACTGTGGTGCCTTCTATCCTGAGGAGCGCACATCCATTGTCAACTACATCAAAGAGAATGAGTTGAAGCCTGTTCACCTCTTGGTGACCCATGGACATCTCGACCACAACTTTGGCAACAACACCATTTATGAGGCATTCGGTCTGAAGCCAGAGGTCTCTGCATCCGACGAAAGTTTGATGAAGAACTTAAAGACGCAAGCCGAGACCTTCTATCAGATGCAGCTCGACTACGACTTCCCTCCTATCGGCAAATTCTTCGAGGACGATGAAATCATCCGTTTTGGAAATCACCAGTTTGAGATCATCCTGACCCCAGGACACTCACGTGGCTCTGTCACCTTCTATTGTGCCGAGGAGAAGGTTGCCTTCACGGGCGACACACTTTTCCATGGCTCCATCGGAAGAACAGACTTCAAAGGCGGTTCAATGTTCCAGATTATCAACAGCTTACGCTTCTTGGCTCAACTGCCAGACGAGGTGAAGGTATTGCCAGGACACGGACAGGCTACGAGCATTGGAGAGGAGTTGGCGCACAATCCTTACATGGATAGATAATAGATGAACACACGCAAGAACAACAACACGGAGAAAATCATCCTCGGCATCGACCCAGGAACCAACGTGATGGGTTACGGTGTCATCAAGGTGATGGGCAACAAGGCTCAACTGGTGGTGATGGGTGTCATCGACATGCGCAAGGAAAGTGACCCCTATCTTCGACTGGGCAAGATTTTCGAGCGTGTTACCGGTATCATCGATGAATATCTGCCTGATGAGATGGCGATTGAGGCTCCATTCTTCGGCAAAAACGTTCAGTCGATGTTGAAGCTTGGAAGGGCGCAAGGTGTTGCCATCGCAGCCGCCATCCACCACGATGTTCCTATCCATGAATATGCGCCACTGAAAATCAAGATGGCGATTACTGGACAGGGACAGGCTTCGAAGGAGCAGGTAGCTGCCATGTTGCAAAGGATGCTTCATATTAGCGATGATGACATGCCGAAGTTTATGGATGCCACCGACGCCTTGGGTGCAGCCTACTGCCACTTTTTGCAGATGGGTCGCCCGGAGACGAACGCCAAGCACTATAGCAGTTGGAAAGACTTCGCCACAAGAAACCAAGGAAGAGTGGAAGGAAGTGCCAAGTTGACTGGACCAAGAGCACAACTGATGGCTGCCCTCAATCGCACGACCCACAAGTAAGGAGTCTCATTTCTGCCCTATATATAATAAAGGTGTAATCTCCTACGAAGGAAAGGTAACAAGAATTGAAACAGAAGGAAACAAGATAAAGACAATGCAAACGATTATCAAAATAGAGAAAGGTGTTACCCGTATGCCAGAATGGCGTATGGCGGAACCCGTAGATTTTGAGGCTTGCGAGGGAGAGCACATCGCCATCGTAGGTCCCAACGGCGGTGGCAAGTCCATGTTTGTCGATATGATTGTGGGTCGCCATCCCTTGTTGATGCACGACCCTTACTATGATTTCTCGCCAAGTACCAAGAAGATGGTGAGTGACAACATCAAATACATCACCTTCCGTGACACTTACGGAGGCGACAACGACCGCACTTACTTCTTGCAACAACGATGGAATCAGTTGGAAATCGACGAATCTACTCCTATCGTCAAGGACAAGTTGGAGGAGGCTTACCAGATGGCAGGTGAGGACACGCCAGAACGCAGAGCTTTGCAAAAGCATATCTATGAACTCTTCCACATGGAGCACCTGCTCGACAAATATACCATCCTCCTATCGAGTGGCGAGCTGAGAAAGTTTAAGTTGGCTTCCACCCTCTTCGCCGAGCCTCGTGTACTCATCATGGACAATCCTTTCATCGGACTGGATGCCGAGACACGCGACCAACTGAAAGAGTTGCTCAAGGCACTCGCCTCCGAGCGTGCCTTGCAGATTATCCTCGTGCTCAGCAAGAGCGATGACATCCCCGACTTCATCACCCACATCGTAGAGGTGAAGGGCATGAAGGTGATGCCAAAGGTGACCAAGGATGAATATCTCGCCAGTCGCCCTGCCCTCCCAACAAGAGTACTCGACGATGCCTTGGAGCAAGCCATCATCGACCTACCCTACAGCGACCGAGAATATCACAACGAGGAAGTGGTGAAGATGAACAAGGTTTGCATCCGCTACGGCGAGCGTACCATCCTCAAAGACCTTGACTGGACGGTGAAGAACGGAGAGCGCTGGGCTTTGAGCGGACAGAACGGAGCCGGCAAATCAACCTTGCTCAGTCTGGTATGCGCAGACAACCCACAGAGTTACGCCTGCGACATCGCCCTCTTTGGTAATCCACGAGGAAGCGGCGAGAGCATCTGGGACATCAAGAAGCATATCGGCTACGTTTCGCCAGAGTTGCATCGCTCCTATCAGCGAGATTTGCCAGCCATCCGTATCGTAGCCAGCGGACTGATGGATTCCGTGGGTCTCTACGTCAAACCAAAGGACGAGGATATGGACAAGTGCCGTTTCTGGATGAAGGTCTTCGGTCTCGAAGGAAAAGAAGAGGTCGGGTTCCTCAAACTCTCCAGTGGCGAGCAACGCTTGGTTCTCTTGGCAAGAGCCTTCGTCAAGGACCCAGAGCTCTTGATTCTTGACGAACCATTGCACGGACTTGACAACATCAACCGCCGACTGGTGAAGGATGTCATCGAGGCATTCTGCAAGCGCAACAACAAGACGATGATCATGGTGACACATTACAAGGAAGAACTGCCAGCCTGCATCGACAACAGTATCTTCCTCGTACGCCACGCATAGCATCAGGCGCAGTAGCATTTCATAGGAAATCATCCCTAACAAAAATAGAAGACATGAAAAAGTATATCATAACATTGGGGCTCTTGACAACCATGATGGTTCCAGCATCGGCACAAGACGTGCTCAACGAGATTGTGAAGATGTCACAAGCTACGGTGAACGACACCACACAGAACATAGTGGTTCGCAAGACTGCCGTGTTCAAGTATGATGCCATGACCTACCTTCGTTCCAAGATGCTGCCAGCATCAGCCGTGCTGAGCGACAACGTGGATTTGAAGAAGTTCAATGAAATCATCCGCACGCTCAACGAGCAAGCTTTAGCGATGAACCAATACGTGACGCTCTACGAGAAGCGTCTCAAGGAAGCCAAGAAAAAGAACAAGGACGTGGTGATGAAGCTCTTCAAGATGGCTACCAAAGACCACCCTTACTTCAACGACGAGGACACCGAGGTGACCATGGCATACTACAATAGAGAGGACTATCCCGTACAGTTCTGCCTCGACTGCAACTGGGTGAAATCACTGGAGTTTATCCGTACCATCGACTGGAGCGGATTGTAAAAATGGCTCGTTACGTAGGATAATGAAATAAAATTGAAAAAAAAGCAAGTAAAATTTGGTAATTAGAAATTTAGTACTTAATTTTGCACTTGAAATAAACATATACGATGAAAAGAGAAAAAACACTTAGCCTCAAGTCGCTGACCAAGTCTAGCGTTTGGGAGATACAAGAGAATGATGTATTCCGTCTCTGGGAAGCCGCAGAGAAGGATGCCGACCTAAAGGATAATCAGCGCAAATACGTAGATGTCATCCGCAGTGCCTTCGAGATTGAGGAGGTGAAGGTCGATAAACCAATCGTCATAGAGAAATACATCCAGCGTGGTTTCAAGATTGGTTACTTCCGCATCGATGACGCCAACGTGAAGTACGCCATCAAGAAGCGTCCTATCCTCCGTGTCACCGACTTGACATACGAGAACATCCGCCATATCAGTGCCAGCAAGCTCATCGAGGTGTTGGAGCGCAACTTCGGCGGTGGTTGGGAGTCTCTTCCACAGAGCATCCAGGACATCATCGAGAGTGGTTTCGACATCAGCACCACTACCCTTCCTAAGGATCGCTTGCATAAGCCGGGTGGTCTCTACGAGAAGAAGTTGGATGATGGATTCGAGGTATTGGAGATACCTAAGGGTACATGGACCGAGGCCATCTTCGCCAAGGAGAAGCCAGAGGTAGAGAAAGTACGTATGAAATTCGCCGACGAGGATGAGTTGGATCGTGAGGACGAGCTTCGTGGCCGTGAGGATGAGGAGGACGACGATGAGGACGCACCAGAGATCGAGGATCACTACAATGACCCAGACGAGGACGACGATGCCTTCGACGATGACAAGTTGACGGAGGAAAGCTACCGCACCACCTTCGAAGACCCAGAGAACTTGGGACTTGATGATGCTACCGACGTAGCCGACGATGACGACTATTAATCGCAAGGATAGGTCTCATCACAGACAGAGAACAGAAAAATAAAATAAAAGGATATAGAAATGAACGCATTATTTGGTTTTGTAGCATTGATTGTCGTAGCCATTATTGGTTGGGCAATCGCAGAGTTTAAGTACAAGACATTCACCTTCACTCGTTCCGAGAAGGACATCGAGGAAGAGGAGGAATTGGAAGAGCAGCGTCGTGCCGACGGTTTCAAGGAGATGAACATCCGTGACATCATGCGCAAGAACTCAACAAATGGTTATAATGCTGTAGGATGATCACGCAGTATATAATCATCGCTATCATATTGGTGGCATGCCTTGGGTATGCCACCTTTTCTATATGGAAAGCAGTCGATTCTGCGAGGAAATGTAAGGAATATAAGTGCGCTGGATGCCCTTTTTACGAGAAATGTGAAAAAAATAAGAAAAAAGTTGGGCAAAAATTTGGTGGAACCAAATAAAAGCAGTACCTTTGCAACCGCAAATGAGAAATACAACATCTCAAGCAAAGCATTTGGTGTCTTAACCGAGCGGTTAGGTAACGGTCTGCAAAACCGTGTAGAGCGGTTCGACTCCGCTAGACACCTCTCAAAAGGAAGTTCTTTCGAGGACTTCCTTTTTTTGTTTTCAGTTTTTTCTATCTCACTGCTTTTTCTGACATCATCTATAGATACGAGAAGAACTCACGCCCCAATCAGCGAAAATAAGAAAAAACTCTCAAAGGAATCATCCCTTGAGAGCTATGTTGTAGTTGTAATAATTTGTATTTCCTGTTATATCTTCCAAGACTTGGATAAACGGAGGGAATTTCACGCTCTCCTGCTTGGCTACTCCTTTCGTCTCCAAAATCATCAAGTCTTTGCGAGGAGCCTCGAAGATGTCAAGCTCGAAATACTGACCCTTCCAAATGAAACTCTTGCGATGCTTGCTGATCGTCTGGCGATAAGGATCGGCTTGCTGAAGAAGAGACTCGTAGAGATTTTGATTGATCTGTCGCTCCGTCTCTATCTGCTCAGACTCAGAGATGCGCTTCTTGGTCGTATGCACATATACCTCCTTCTCTTCGAATCGACGCTTGCGCAAACGAATCTCCGTATTAGGCTCACCGGTAAGATAAGTCTGGACGATGTCACTGTCAATGCTGTTAGGTATTTCCCCTGTCAATTTGACGATATACTTGCGCTCCTCTTCGATAGGTTGTGGAATCCCCAAGACATTGGAGATTTCCTTGAGCACACGATTCAACTTGTTGTCGAAGTCCTCATGGTTGTTGATGACACGCAAGTGAGGATGACCTGTCCAAGCCTCAATGACCTTCTTATCCAACTCACGTGCGATTTGAAGTCCCTTCTCGTCTGCCTGTTCGAGTCTCTGGGCGTTATTGGCTGTAGTATAAAACTGCTCCGCTCCATCTGCGGCAGAAACCAAGTGAAGCACGGCGTCATATCGCTCATCACGAAGTTGTGTCTGGGTGCATCCCACCTCACCGATAATGTTTTGCCAATCCTCAGACGTCAAATAAGCAGAGATGTCCATCACGCCACGGTCGCAGACAATGAGCACAGGCTGCTCCAAGGTTTGTGCCATCTTGTAGAAGCAATCCTCCAGGTGCAACTGTGTCTGAAGCGTAGCCTTCTCACCCTCGAAGAAGAAAGCCTTGTTGGAGGTGAGGTAGTTCATGCCTGCCTGTGTAAACATGGTAGGCACCTCCGGAATGGTAAACACCTTGTAACCGAGGCTAGTGAAATGCTCTATCACCTTGACGAGTGCTGTAGTCTTACCAGCGCAAGGACCGCCAGTCAATACGATTCTCTTAATTGTATTCATCTATTTAAGTTGTTTTATTTTCGGCTGCAAAGTTAATCATTTTTTCCCATAAATTCCCTCATCGCAAGCGGCTTTCTTGCATTTTATGCACTTTCTATTCGTAATTTATCTAAAATCTAACCGAAAAATTTGGGTATCTTGTTGATTAAACGTACCTTTGCATCACATAACTATAAAACTATGGAACAAGTAAAGACTTTGATTATTGGCAGCGGTCCTGCTGGATATACAGCCGCCATCTATGCAGGTAGAGCCGACCTCAACCCTGTGCTCTATGCAGGTATTCAACCAGGCGGTCAGTTGACCACCACTACGATTGTAGAGAATTTTCCAGGTTATCCTAATGGTGTGGATGGCAACCAGATGATGATGGACTTGCGTGAGCAGGCATCTCGTTTCGGTGCTGATTTGCGTGATGGCAGCATCACAAAGGTAGATTTCAGCCAGCGTCCATTCCATGTCACCGATGAGCGTGGCAACGAAATCGAGGCACAGACTGTGATTATCGCTACCGGTGCATCCGCAAAATATCTCGGTTTGGCAGACGAGGAGAAATATCGTGGTCAAGGCGTATCAGCTTGTGCTACCTGCGACGGTTTCTTCTATCGCAAGCGTACCGTAGCTGTCGTAGGTGGTGGTGACACCGCTTGTGAGGAAGCCATGTATCTCGCTGGTTTGGCGAAGAAAGTATATATGATTGTGAGAAAGCCTTACCTCCGTGCTGCCGAAATCATGCAGCAGCGTGTGAAGGAGAAGGAAAACATCGAAATCTTGTTTGAGACCAATACCGTTGGACTCTTCGGCGAGAATGGCGTGGAGGGTGCTCACTTGGTTCGTCATAGGGGCGAGGCCAACGAGGAAGCTTTCGACATTGCCATCGACGGATTCTTCCTCGCCATCGGACACAAGCCTAACACAGACTTGTTCAAGGAGTATATCGACCTCGACGAGCAAGGCTTCATCAAGGTTGTCCCAGGCACTGCCACCACGAATGTGCCAGGCGTCTTCGCCGCAGGCGACGTAGCCGACCCAGTATATCGCCAGGGTATCGTTGCTGCAGGCTCAGGAGCCAAGGCCGCTATCGAGGCTGACCGCTTCTTGCAGAAACTCTAATCCCCAGGATTTATATACAACAAAACTCTCAATTCCCATCGAGTTGAGAGTTTCTGTCTAAAAACGTATTGAGAAATGATTATCAACCAAAAAAACTTGGAAGAATTGTTCAAGTTCGACCTTCACCAGTACTTGCTCTCCCTCAATAGAGTGGATGAACACCTGCCGGAGGCTCCCGACTTGGAGGAACTCTGGTCGAAGATAGGAGAAAGTTATCTCCCAGATGCCATGCGCGAATTTTCGAAGTATCCAACGGTTGCACTCGGTTGGATTATGTTCGTGGGAATGGCGATGGCGAAGTACTGGGACGTGGACTGGGAACTCTACAGCAAGGTGGAAGACCACTATACGCATCTGCGTGACAGCAAGGACTTCGACCACATGGATGACTATATCTGCGAGCAAGTATTAAGTTTGGATGAGAAGGAACACAAGACCCTTTCGGGCATTGTCGCCGAATGTGCCTCACGCACGCTCAACCTCCTCACCCATCAAGGCTTGGAGCCAGGCACCGAGTCAGCCTTCCGTGGCTTCATCGCCGCACTTCATCAGATGTATCTCATGGGTATCGCCATCGAACTGAAGTCGTTGGGGTATCACATGGCAAAACTATAACGAAAAGGTGACTTGTACTATACAAAAAATGAATATCAGTAGAGCCGTAGAGATTTCTTTCTCTACGGCTCTTGTCAAATTATTTCGTAATCATATAATGGTCTGAGCAGCCTCAAAGGTTGCATTCGCAGTCCAAGTTAAAATACTAACAGGTTGATTACCCGATAGTTACGGAGTCAATTTTTGCCCTATAATATGGTATAATGTATATATATAAATATAATATGGGAAGTTGGGGTCATTTTGAAAACAGAAGCAAAGCTGCACTCGGCAATAAGAAAGCACGCTTTCATTGCACTCGCTTGCATTTGCATTGCAGCCATGTGATGAGATTATATCGCACAAACTTGATTATTAACAATTTAAAAGAAAGGACAAATCATGGGAAAACCATTGAAACCAGCTTGGCGAGAGACCCCAATCCTCTATGGAGAGGACGCTCGCAGATTCATGAAGAGAATGGAGAATCCTCCGAAATGGGGCAAGGAAAAGAAAGAAGATTTTCAAAAATGGTGTAAAGTCTTCGAAAAGACATTTGTACAATCTTAAAAATAAGCGAAAATGAAAATAACATTAGATGAGTTTCAAGACAACTTCCAATATGAAATCTTGAAACCAACAGATTATGTGGAAACATCCCATCCTATATAAAGAATGGTTTTCAACCGCTCACAAAAGGAATGTAGAATGGTTTTACAGAGCCATTGTTTATGGATTTGCGCTCAACAATATAACATTCTGACAAGTTGGAAACTAAGATAGTTTAGCCTTGCTACTGGAGCAAATCAATCGTTTGAAGAACTAAGCCTTGCCATGATTTGCAAGGCAAGAAAAAATAAGCAAGAGAAAGGTCAATCCCCTTCCCTTGCTTATTTTTTTGTTCTACCATTCACTAGAAACGAGTTACTTTTATCTTCTTCCAATGCTTTCCAAGCCCTAAAGCAATAGCCTTGTTATCCTTTGTAATCAACTCACCTTTTTGCAAGCCAGCAATTGCATGTTTCAATTCCTGCAAAGCAATGCCACTTACACCAAACAAGTCTTTGAGAACCCCATCATTCTGTTGTTGTTGCTTCATAATAAGCGGATACTGAGCATTGGCATAAAAATCAAAATGCTTGCTCTTGAACGAATCCATGTTTTGAGTAGCCAAGATAACACTCATGCCCTTGTTTCTGCCTACCGCTATCAGATTCTGCAATGGCTTATTCTTAAATCCCAACATATAGTGAGCCTCATCGATTACCGTGAAATGACGGAGTTCAACTCTCTCAGCATTGGTCGCCTGCGGAGGAAGTTCCTCGTAAATATTATTCAGTTTTGAAGTTACAAAATAGACAATTGCCTTAGCCATAATGCCATCTTTATCAAACTTACCCAAGTTGATAATATAGCACCCCTTCGCTAAATCTATCTGGTCCTCATCAGCAAAGATATTATTTCTAATCAGTTGACTCAAGACAGACTTCACGCCATCCATATCTCCCTGTTTCTTTTCGGGCATCAACCTTGTATAATGGTCCAAAATCTCCTGAAACGTGATTGGTTTCTGCTTCTTTTCCTTGTAAGCATTCACTATCGCCTCACTCAAGCGGTTATCCATCAACGTACCAATAGTAGCACCTGATATTGCACTAATGGCACTTGCCAATGACGTGGAATACAAGTTGATTTCATTGACAGGTCTGCCGGTAAAATCCTTAAATGGTGTAAAAGGCAAAGGCTTCTCCATTGGATTCAATATAGCAGAAGAGTCCGTCTCAAACTTTGTCAGCCAATCCGCATGAGAAGGGTCAGAATATTCGCCCTTGTAATCAAACAACAAGAAGTTGACTGGATAATAAGTATCAGCTGAAGCCATTCTGATTTGGCTAATCAACACAGATAACAGGTTTGACTTACCCGAACCTGTTGTACCTGCCACCAGTATCTGTGTATTAGGTATAGCCGTATTATTGATGTCAAGACAAGCATCCATACCATCCTCATATTGACCGATATAGAGGTTCAATTCTGGAATATCCATCAACGACTTTCCGCCTCTCAAAGGACTGAAATGCAGCCATTCGTCAATGCCGCCCTCTTGCATCAAGATATGCTTGCCTCGCATCATCTCGCTATAGAGCACCTTGCTCAAAAACGTAGATGTCTGCCAATCTCCATCTACATCACAATATCTCATCTTGATAAGGGCGACAAACACTTCCTTGATGTTTGATTTCGTGAAGAAAGAACTTCCTATTGGTTGCATACCAGTTGAAGTCTGCAATTCATCTATCTTGGCTTTACTTCGAGGAGACTTATCACTCAATCCCACCAAACAGCAGATACGCATCACTGTGGTAAAATTCAATACCACAGGTCTTACATTTTCGGAATAGTCAGAGAGATTCAGACGTTGCTCGATGGCAAGCTTTACTTCTTCGAGTTCGCCATGAGTCCCATCCAAGATTCTCATACCCTCCAATTTTATATCTTGTACATTCATTGCCTAAAAATCATAAGTTTGTAATCCAAAATAGTCTTCACTCACCATAGTACATTGCTGCTCTTGGTCTCGATGCAACGTATATGTCTTTGCCACATAAGCCACGATTTTCTTGAAATCAGTCTCGGTCGTGATTTCTGTGTCTGTACTGAGTAAGATGGTTTGGTGAGCCAAGTCTGGGAAATAGTGGTTGATAATCACTTCACGACTTTCCTTGTCAAGTACACCCATCACAGTGTCAATCATCACAGGTGGATCATAGTCGCCCAGTTCGTAGAGAACTTTCAGCAAAACTTGCATGACCGTCTGCTTGGCACCAGCATTCAGTTGACTGAGATATATCTCATTGCCATTCTTATGAAACATCTTGAAAGAGATTTCATCCGAATCATCTGCTGACAATTCCACTCTCCCAATATAGCCTGCGTATATCACTAAATTAATATTGAGTTGTTCCTTCATCATACGCTCTATGTTGGCTTTCTTTGCTTGCAGCAACTTACGTGAAAGCGACTTGAAGAAGCTTGGCAACTTACAGAGCATATCATATTGAGGGTCTGGCACTTGAGGCATATCATAGTCATAGGTGGAAATCTTGCGTTCCAACTCTTTGATATCGTTTTTCTTCTCGACCATCTTAGTCTTCAGTTCACTTATCTTACGATCGTTAGCCTCATAGAGTTCGATGATGCTATAGTCTTTGCCTATCAAGACTCGCTTATATTCTTCCAACTGCTCGTTCTTTTTGGGCATATCCGCCAACTCCAATTCCAAGCTTCCACGACGTTCGTCCAATGCGAGAAATGGATTGGTATAAGACTGTTGCACAAGATTTCTCAACACGTTGGTATCGGCTTCATTCAGATAGCTATACTTATCATTGTAATCATCACTATTGTCTTGTGCCCGTTTGATTTCTTCCACGATTTCACCAATGGAAATCTTACCCATTTGTGGGTATCTCTCTTGGAGTAAACTCACCACGCTCTCCGTAACCATTTCTATCTGTTGAGCATTCAGGATGTTTCCCCTTGCTGCGGATACATCTTCTTTCTCGTTGAGAATCAGTTCTACTTCCGTACTGATGATGTTGGCAAGTTTTGGCATAATCACCTTCAGTTCGATTTCTTTCGAGATAGTATCAGCATCCTGGCGATACTCCTTTTCTTTCTTAGCGTAGTTGTTGATGCTTTCCTCTATCTGGCGCATCTTGTCACGCACCACATCATCGGAGTTCCTACCCTCTTTCAGTTGCTCATACTGCTGTTTGTGTTCATTGGCATAGTTCAAGGCTGCATTGTAGTCATCATTCAACTGAGCCACCTCTTTCTCCAATTCCACTTTCTGTCTAGTCAGATGAATGTACTCCTTGCGCATATTCTCATTTTCCAATCGCTCAGCTTTCTTCTCGTCCAAAGAAACGGATGCAGCATTCTCCAACTGGGTATATTTATTGAAGCCCATCACTGAGTTGATATTCTTCATAATGAGCTTGTTGATTTGCTCTTCCTTCACAAGGTCGGATGTCTTCATAGCATCAAAGAGAAAATAATTGCTCAACTCGGCAGGCAAGTTGGCAGAGATGATTTTATTGACTATCATCTCATTGGTAGAACGCTGAGCAACCGTTGACCCAGAGCCATAAGTATAGGTGTTGCCGTCCATGTTGAGTACCACACTCTCCAGCACTCTTTCCCCAGTATAGAGATAGGAACGTCGCAACTTATAGGGAGTCTCCTGCCCCAGCACTCTTCCAGAGAAAGTTACTTCAAGCACGATGCTCCTATCCACCATCCCCACTTCATTCTTTACTCCAGAATTGAAGATTTCCTCAAACTGACGCCTATTGGTTATCTGCAAACCATACAGAGCATGATAGATGGCATCGAAGAGCGTTGTCTTACCACAACCATTCGCACCACCTATTAATATAATAGGGCGTTCATCAGTCACCTCCAAGTTGAGATCCAACTTTCGATAGGTCTTATAGTTCTCAATATAGATACGTTTCAGTTTCATTACTTCTTGATTTCTTTCAGAGCCTTCTTGAGTATTCGAGCAACCTTCTTCTCATCCAAGTTGGCTTCATTTTGGTTATTACGCTCATCTTGGAATGGTTTGAGGATGCAATCCTTCAACCAGTCCGCATCAATGCCTTCCGATTGGCAAGCACTTTCTATCAACATCATGTCATCCTCCCTAATGCCATAGTTCAGGAATGTTCTATCCAAACCTTTCTTCATCGTATTCTTTCTTTTAAGAGTTTAAAGGGTTTCCAAATGCAAAGCCGACCAACCGTCGATATTATCTGTATCATGGATGATACCACCAGGATAGTACCAGTTGGAAGTGGTTTCATCCTTGATAAGAACACCACCCACAACATTCTTACCCTTTGCTTGATATTCAGAGATATACTCCAGCAAGGCATTGTTTTTCTCTGGTGCATCGCCGTCACTGCCACGAGTCTTGGTGTCAAACAGACAGACCGTACCTGATTTCAAGCGTATGATGAAGTCAACGTAAAAGCAACGCTTACGATGCCCTGAATCCGTATAAGGTATGGCGAAATGCTGTTTTCCCTCATCACCATTCTTGTACCACCAGTCCACATATTCCATCTTGTCATCCAGCCAGCGAGCAAAATCTTGTTCTGGTTTGGAAGCTTGTATCTGCTCGAAATAAGGATAGAGAGCATGGTTGAAGATTTCTCCTTCCGTAGTTCTTACCATATTGGCATTATAGAGCCTTGTCTCTGGCACCTGCCAAGTGAACTCTTGATATTTTATCTCCGTGTCTTTGGCATTTCTCTTCAATGTAGCCTCGTATGTCACCAACGCCTTTCTAATCAGTTCTTCAAAGCAAGGTCTGTTCTTGTGATAAAGCACTACCTTTGGCACATCTGTGGCAAATATCTGAAGATATTCCTCCAAAGCACTCTCGATAGCTCCTTGTAACACGGGAGTGCTATCAAACTTAGAGAACTTGCCCACATTTTTACGGCAGAACAAAGTGAAGAGATTTTGCAGTTCTGTTGCGTTCAATGCCAACCTCGCCTTGTCGGTAACTTCCACAATTCCAGTATCACCAGTTAAAGGAGTATCTTTCGGGATAGCCACCAAAATTCTCGACACATCAGTTTGCACACCATGTCGCTTGGCATTAAAGCGGTTTAACTTGATTTTTGCATCAAGATTTTTCTCTTTCTCTTCAGTTCTTTCCTTTGTCTCCACCTCCTCATCATCCTCGAAGAAATCATCGGCCGAGAACAGCATCAATGGATTCTGCTCCCATTCTCTTTCCATTGTCTTGTAGAAAATACTACGGAACTGAGAACCCAAACGATTTCTTACCGCACCATGCTTATCGGTATAAGAAGAACGTAACGTGATGTTATTCAAGTCTTTTCTTCTATTGGCATAGAGTGTACTGATATAGCTCATCTCATCCGTGGCTATCGTTATCATATCCGTAGATAAATCGGTATATACATAGCCATAATTGAGGATGTCGTTTTCATAGAATCGCTGCTCAGGCATACGCAAGATGCGTCCTAACGTCTGAGTCGTAAACTCCATACTCTTCATCTCTCTGAAAATCAACAAGACAGAGGCACGAGGGCAATCCCATCCCAAGGCTATCGCTTGCTTGAACAAGAGGACTTCCGTAATGTCATCAGAATGAGTGATGTTTTGCAGATTTGGGGATTTGTCTTTGGACAACCATACCGCCAATCTACCATTAGCCACACTGATATTGCATACCTGCTCCAAGTATGCTTGCATTTCTTCCGCTATCGTCTTGTCACTTGACGACAAAGTTTCACTCTTATCATTTGGCAACTGAATGAGCAGCAAAGGATTGATGCCATACTCCTTGTATGCCTCAGCCAACTCTTTGCGTTTCTGCAAAGCTTTCTTCAAGAGTCTTTGATTCACAGTCAGTTCCGACTGTTCCTTGCTACTCTTTACATTCGGATTCAGTTGGATGCCCTTCTTGATCATCTCCTCCTCTATCACGTCTTGGCGCTTCACGACCACAGCGTTGTAGCTGAGCGTCTTGGGTGTAGCAGAAACTCTCAATTCGATATGCGGTTGGATCGCTTGCAGCACCATCTCACTTTTCTTTGCGTTTTGACCAGCAAACTGGTGCTCCTCGTCAATGATGACCACTACTGGCAGATGTTGCTCCACTTTCGTTTTTCTAATCAACTCGTAAAGGGTACGATTCTGCTCATTGTCTCGTATCATCACGGCATTGTCCTTGTTGATGCTCTCCCAATTCAAGAAAAGCACATCGCCAGGATGCAACCTTTCCAAATGGTCGCACTCATCAAACATGACAGGGCGCAATGACCTACGCTCACTAAAGAAGTTGCGCATAGAGAGATAGCTCTGCTGATGCAACTTATTAGGTGCAATCCATACCCAAGCCACTCTCGAATAGCGGCACTCGCCATTCATCGGAAGGTCACGAGTCAACTCATCCAACAATGTGCTGACCATCACCGTCTTACCCGACCCAGTAGGAGCCTTGAATATCAACTTCTGTCGATCAGTTGGGTCGTTGAGCATATCTACTATTTTATGCTTCAACTCCCTCACTGCTTTTATCTGATAATCACGTAGTTCAATCATTGTCGTTGTCTCCTTTCTTTTCTACATAGTTATACGTATCATGAAGAGCCTCTTGCATTTCCTCCTCATTAAACTCAGCAATCTCTTCCTCCTTGACTTTCTGCTCAGGCAAGACATCCTCGCTCTCCAACGCTTGGATAAAAGCAGCAGGCAGCGCACTGAGTTCTATGAAAGGCAGCACTTCCTTAAATTCATCATCGTATGCATAAGCACCATCGCTATAGACATAGACTTTCAATGGATTGTCCTTGGTGGCTACCTCTGCTATCATCGGAACGATGAGGCTAACCACTCGCTCGTCCAATACGACAAGCATCTGCCCAGCATTGTTTTTAAAATAGCGCAAGACGCTCTTCTTGAATTTTCTTCCACCAAAGCTTTCCTCTTCTTGATAGATGTTGTTTTTGATGCAAAGCAAGTCGATGCAAGAAGCCATCATAGCTCTTCGATTCTTCACACTATTCTCACGAGGAACGAACTCGGTTTTGTAATAGCGGAGGTTGTTATTCGTCAAGCCTGGCACTTGCTCACCTTTTGGAGTGGTATAACCTTGGATAACTCGCTTATTACGCTCGTAAGTTACTTTCTCGCAAATGCCGTTCTCATTATTAGTTACCAAGATACATTGGCGATGACCTCCATCCTCGGAATTTAGTTGCATCGTGGCATGGAGAGTGGTGCCTGAGCCTGCGAAGAAATCGAGGACTATCGCATTAGGTGAACGTAACGATAATAAAAACTGCAATAACTTTATAGGTTTCGAAAAGTCAAAAACGACCTGCCCATCAAACATATCTTTTAACAAAGCACTACCTTGTTTAGTAGTTGCTATATTTCTTAGGACAGATGGTGGATTTATTGTATCTCTTTCTTTTCGACAATATAGTTTTCCATTATCTCGGAAATAAAACTCCAAAACTTTTTGTCCTTTAGAATCAAAAGTCTCTTTCCCTGAAAAAAACGAATCCATCTGGTTTCTTTGAGTCCAACAAGCCGCAAGGACTACATCTTCTTTTAACTGCTTATTTTCACAAATAAAACGTCCCTTTACCAATCTTGTTTTTTCAGAACCACCCCATTCTCCAGTAAGTTCAAAACCATCAGAAGCTTCAAACTTTGTACCAGCTTTAAAAAAGTACTCTGATTCTGCATTTTTTATAGATTTCTTTTTTATTGCCCTATCATCAATAACTCCTTCACCACCACTAAAATTAGGAATATTATTTCTGTTTAGAGCATATACTAATATATATTCATGTGCTCTAGTAAAATGACCAGCAGATGTTCCAGACCCTAAATCCCATACCATATTGACAAGACAATTATGCTCACCAAAAACCTCATCACAAAGGAGTCTTAAGGACGCTTGCTCATTATCATCAATAGATATAAATATCACTCCCTTATCCGAGAGTAACTTTTTGGCAATTTTTAATCGCTTATCCATAAACGACAGCCATTTGGAATGGCGATAGCCATCCTCTTTATCTACAAATGAATCGTTATAGACAAAGTCTTTATTACCTGTATTATATGGAGGATCAATATAAATGACATCAATCTTACCTGCATGAGTATAAGTAAGGGCGGTAAGAGCATTGAGGTTATCACCTTCTATGAGTACATGATTAGGCGAACCTTCGGGAGCAGAATCAAGACGCTTGCTTTCATCTTCCTTGAAAACAGGTAAATACTCTTGCATAATCTCCTGAGCTTCTTCCTCGCTCTCTTCCCATACAAGACCATATCGTTTCTTATCTGAAATCGCCTCCAGCAAATCATGCTTCAATTCTTTGTCTATTGGAAATTCTTGGATTTGCTGGCGTAATGTTTGCAAGTCTATTTTCTTCCCCATATCGGTGTCCTCATTCTTTCCTTGCTCCACCGACTCCCTAAGCAGAGAAGATTTCTAGTTATGTGTGTGTAATGGCTATTTCAAAATAAAGGCGTAGGAATCATATTGCTCCATATTTATCCTTAACAATAGAGGTTCTGGTAAACCTTAGACACTAAGGACAAGAAGCAACAGATGCCTACGCCAATTGGGTATATATATATTAGCACAGGACGTACCCTATCCTTAAAGGACAGAGTACACCTATGCCGTGTATATACACAGTGGGTAGACGCCCACCGCTGTCTTCCTCTGAGTGTCTATTTTGAAATTTACCAGATTCCTATTAGTTCAGAAGAACACGTTAGCAAACGTCTTCAATTTAAAATAGTGCCAAACCATCGATTAACGCCAGCATCTCATTGCCAACCACCAACAGTAAGACGCAACAAAATTAAGAAAAAGAATTGGGATTAGCAAAAATACTAACACTTTTTTACAAATCTATCGAGAACTAACCACATTTTCAACCACATATTTCTAAATACATTAAAAATCCACCCTCCAAAAACGAAGTAGGCTTCAATGCCCCATGAAGCTTACTTCATCGCCCAACGAAGTAAGCTTCGATGCTCATCGAAGTCTATATACCCCAAAAGCCCAGCTTGCACGCACAATTACCAAATAGCGGTAACACCCTTACCAAAATTCGGTAAGGTCACTACCATAGCGTAGTATGAATGCTACCACGCTGCGAATACGATGGATTAATATTCATCCCCTTCTTCCTTGACAATGCTCGGACCATCAATGAGTTCCGGACTCGGCACATTGCGGTTGACATCATGGTATGCTTTTCTAATATCTCCCATGCTGATGTCGATGTCTCGGTTGACGGGGCGATCCTTGTCAACAAGGCTATGAGAGAAGAGCCACTGATAGGTTTTCTTGAGATAGAAGACACGAGCAGGCGTACCATGGTTGGCACCCTGCCACCAGTCGTATATCAATCGAGAGTCATTGCTGCCTTCCTTCAACTTCTTGACGACCACCTTCGATTGCTTCACGGACACTGCCCTATCCGCTGTGCCATGGATAATCCAGAAAGGCAACTTGCCCAGTCCACTGACATCCTTCAGAGAGCAACCTCCACAGAGAGCCATACCGGCAGCGATGCGATCGGGATAGGTGCCACAGACATCCATCGTGCCATAGCCACCCAAGCTCATGCCAAGCACATACACACGAGTGGTATCACAGGCATAATGAGTCTTCACCCAGTCGAGCACATCCATGATCTTCTTCGGACTCCAAGCACCGCCTGGATTCTGGGGAACGATGGTCAGTGCATCGATGTCACGCCCTTTGACGATGGCATCGAGAGGTCCATATCGTCTCACCCTATCCAGATTTCTGCCACAAAGACTTGCCCCATGCAAGAAGATGATGACAGGTGTCTGTTCCATGGAATAAAAATAATCGACAGGTGTATAAACCCAGAAGTTGTAACCTCCAGGAATCTCATCCTTCACTGCCCTGAGGTAGTCGAACGCCGACACTTTGAGGGAAGCAAGGAACAATATTAGCAAAAACAAAGTCTTTCTCATTTCTTATACATTATATATAATAGCAGCCACGGAGCAATGTATCTCAAGAAAGCCGCAGCCTAACTGATGCAAAGATAAGGAAAAACAATGGAATAAGCAAGCACCTGTCGCCATCCACAAGATAATTTCTGATTCTTTTGCAAAAAATAAATCTTTTTCCTCTTGTGTTAGGTTCTTTTTCACTATCTTTGCATTCGGAAAAAGACAACTACCCCGATTATTGACAGAGATGAAGGCATACCTATATCTTATCATCACTATCCTCATGCTGATGCCAGAGACGATGGCTGCAAGGAAGTTGACATCGAAGGACGCATTTCGTGACTCGGTGGTCAACCGCATATTCTCTTACGCATCGGTACATCGGACTGATACTTTTTCCACCGACCAAGCAACCTATGCCTACACCAAGTTTGTGATGCGCACCAATCGTCGTAACTTCACCCTCGCCTTGGTACCTACGATGTACGCCATCGCCCATGGTGGAGGAAGGCAATACATGGGTGAATATTACACCAAGTTCTATAAGAACGAAAAGAACGAAAACGCTACACACCGTCTGCTCACCCTGAGCACCGTGCCACGCCGTCGCAACATCATGTCGTCGGCACTCAACTATCTGACTCCCAACGTCTATGACGAGACACTCTTTCAAGACAACATTCTCTCGCCCTATCATCGTTCCAACAAGAAATACTATATCTACGCCGTGACCGTGCTCCCCTTCGGAAAGGCACAAATCTATGTCTATCCGAAATTGAAGAACACCCAGTTGGTAAGGAGCAAAGCCATCGTAGATTACCGCACAGGACAAATCAACTTGGTGGATTTCGAAGGAGAATACGACATGACCCGCTTCTTCATCACCGTCACCATGAACAGTGGCAAGGAGAGCAGTTCGCTCCTGCCAAAGAAGTGCGACCTGAGGGCCAACTTCCGATTTATGGGCAACCAGATTACAGGTATGTACACCTCTGTATATAACCTGCCGAAGATACTGTCAGACTCGCTCATCAACGTGACCGACACTGCCTTGATGTCGAAAGTTCGTCCCATCCCATTGACCCTGGAGGAGCAAAGCATCATCAGTGCATACCAAAAGAAACGAGACATACAAGATTCCATCGCAAGGAACACCCCTAAGAAGAAAGACTTTGCCAAGGATATTCTCTGGGATGCCATCGGCGACAATGTGCTCAACCGCATCCGACAGAATTTCGGAAGCCAGGATCAAGGCTATCTCCGTATCAGTCCGATTCTCAACCCTCTCTACATGGGATATTCCCATCGCAAGGGATTTGTCTATAAGTTTGATATCAGAGGCAGCTACTCCTTCAATGAGAACATCCAGTTGGCTTTACGTTTCAAGGCTGGTTACAGCTTCAAGCTGCATCAGTTCTTCTTCCGACTGCCTGCTACCTTCAATTACAACAAGAAGCACGATGGATTCTTGGAAGTGGAGCTCGGTAAGGGCAACCGCATCAGTTCGAATGTGGTGGCACGACGTGTACTCGACATCAGCAAAGACCGAGACAGTCTCATCAACTTCCCTTACGGAGACTACAAGGACTTCAAAGACAACTACTTGCGCATCACCAACCACTGGATGTTCAACAAGCATTGGGGAATGGAGCTCGGACTGGTGGCGCATCATCGACAAGCCGTGAACCCAAAGTTTTACGAGGACAACAACTTCCCTGCCACCTATCGTTCGGTGGCTCCTGCCATCGCCGTGGAGTGGCATCCGATGGCAAACCGCGGTCCCGTCATCAAGCTTGACTTCGAGAGGAGCTACAAGAATCTCTTTGGTTCCAATATCAGCTACGATAGATGGGAACTGGATGCGCAAGGCATCATCAATGCCAAGCGCAGACGCTCCATCTCCTTGCGAGGAGGTGCGGGATTCTACACGCAGAAGGGCGACCACTGGTACTTCGTGGATTACACCAACTTCAGGGACAACAATATACCGGGAGGTTGGAATGATGACTGGAGCGGCGAGTTTGAGTTGCTCAGTTCCAGTTGGTACAACGCCTCCGACTACTACGTGAGAGGCAACGCCACCTTCGAATCGCCTACGCTTTTCGCCGCTTGGCTACCCTTGGTAGGACGGTTCATCGAGAGAGAGAGATTCTACGTCAACTCGCTATTGGTGAGAAACTTGCATCCCTATACAGAATGGGGATATGGTTGCACCACACGAGCCATATCACTAGGTGTCTTTGCCGCCTTCCGCAACGAGAAGTTTGACGGCGTAGGCTTCAAGTTTGGCTTCGAATTATTCAGAAATTGGTAATACCTTTTTAAAAACAGAACATACCATACTTTTATCCATACGACCATGCAACAAGAAAAAGGAATACAGAAAGATAAGAGTTATCAACTTACCGTCTATAAGGCGAGCGCAGGTTCGGGTAAGACCTTTACCCTAGCCAAGGAATACATGACGCTCGTCATCAAGGACCCTATGGCATATCGCACCATCCTCGCCGTCACGTTCACCAACAAGGCGACCGAGGAAATGAAGATGCGTATCCTCAGCAAACTGTATGGCATCGCACATCGTCTGCCTGATGCCAAGGACTATCTAGAGCAAATCCAAGAGATTCTAGGGGATGACTACTCAGAGCAATTGATCGTTGACAACGCAGGAACAGCCCTCAGCAACCTCATCCACAACTACAATTACTTCCGTGTAGAGACCATCGACACCTTCTTCCAAAGTGTGCTTCGCAACCTGGCAAGAGAACTCGACCTCACTGCCAACTTGCGCATCGGACTCAACGACGAGCAGGTGGAGCAACAGGCTGTGGATGAGTTGATAGAGGAACTGAAGGACACCGACAAGTTGCTCTTCTGGATCATGGAATACATCAAGGAGAACATCGCAGACGACAAGAGTTGGAATGTCATCGGACAGATTAAGAACTTCGGTCGCCACATCTTCAAGGACTATTACAAGGACAATGCCGAGCGCTTGAACGAGTGCTTGAACAAGGAAGGCTTCTTCGAGGCATTCACCTCCAAGATGAGGAACATGCAAAAGGAGGCAAAGGAGCATTTCGAGCAAATCGCCGCCACCTTCTTTGATGCCTTGGAAGAAAACGGTCTCACTGCTGACGATTTTCAAAACAAGACAAGAGGCATCTGGAGCTACTTCAACAAGTTGAGAACAGGCAAGTTTGATGCCGACGACCTACGAAACAGCACCGTGGAGAAATGTCTGGAAAGTCCTGAGGCATGGGTCAAGAAATCGGATGCCAAGCCAGGCAATCCGGCTTACGACATGGTCTGCTCATTCATGTGGGACGTATTGCGCCATTCCGAAGAAACTCGTCCGAAGTTGCTTCGTATCTACAAGAGTACCGACCTCACCTTGCGCCACATGAACCAGCTCAGACTTCTTGGCAGCATCGACCGAAAGGTAAGGGAGATGAACCACGATGCCAACCGATTCCTCTTGAGCGACACACAAAATCTTCTCCACTCATTGATACAAGACAGCGACTCCCCATTCATCTTCGAGAAAATAGGTACGCAGTTGGAGCACGTGATGATCGATGAGTTCCAAGATACGAGTACAGTGCAGTGGAAGAACTTCAAGGTTCTCCTCTTGGAGACGATGAGCCACGAGAATCCTGCCAACCTCATCGTGGGAGACGTGAAGCAGAGCATCTATCGTTGGCGTTCGGGCGACTGGCGATTGCTCAACAATATCAAGGAGCAGTTTACGCCAAGTCATACCATCGACGAAGAGCCATTGAAGACCAACTATCGTTCCGACCGCAACATCATCGACTTCAATAACGCCTTCTTCGTTGCGGCGAAGGACAAGGAGTACGAAGCCCTCAGCCAGTTGGACGATTCCGCAGAGCAACTCAAGAAAGCTTATGACAATGAAGATGTCAGGCAAGATGTGCCGAAGAAAAAAGGCGACAAAGGCTACGTGCGCATTCAACTCTTCGCCGCCGCCAACAACAAGACATCAAGCGAGGATGGCGAGTCCTACCAAGACAAGATGATGAGAATGACTCAAGAAACCATTCAAGAGTTGTTGGATAAAGGCGTAAAATACAACAAGATAGCGATCCTAGTGAGAAGCAACCGAATCATCCAGGACATCGCCGATTACTTGATGAGTCACACCGACTATCCGTTGGTTTCCGACGAGGCTTTCCGTCTCGATGCCTCACAAGCGGTCAACCTGTTGGTGACGGCGCTCTATCATCTTACCCATCCTGATGACTTGATAGCGCAAAGTGCCATCAGAAAGTTTGCCAGAGTATATCTGGAGAATGAAGAGATAGCCAGCAGCTTCTTCGAACAGAGGAAGGAACTGTTACAAGAGCCTCTCCTCGACTTGGCAGAGAAATTGGTTTGCCATTTCCATCTCAATGAAATCGAGCAACAGAGTGCCTACGTGTGCGCCTTCTTCGACCAGTTGAGTACCTATCTCGCCGACAACGGCAGCGACATCGACGACTTCCTTGCGGAATGGGATTCGAGCATTCACTCCAAGAGCATCCATAGCGACAAGGTAGATGGCATCCAACTGATTTCCATCCACAAGAGTAAGGGACTGGAGTTTGACAACGTCATTATGCCATTCTGCGACTGGACCATGGAGAAAGGTGATACCATCTGGTGCTCACCTACCGAGGCACCCTACAATGAGTTGCCGCTCGTTCCCGTGGATTTCAGCAGCAAGAAGATGATGGGCAGCGTCTATGAGCAAGACTACAAACAAGAGCACTTGCAGAACATGGTTGATAACCTCAACCTGCTCTATGTCGCCTTCACACGTGCTGGTAGAAACCTCTTCGTATATGGCAAAAGAGGCTACGACACCTTGCGTAGCCACACCATCGAGAATAGCCTGAAAGCCGTGAGTACCGAGTTGGCGCAGCTCAATGAGAAGCGTGGCGAGGATGCCTTGCCATTAAACTATCAAGACGGTGGCGAGGACATCAAGGCTGGCGATGTGGAATTTGAGTATGGCATCATCGACACGGAGACCAAAAACGAGGATACCAAGGAGGAGGCTAACGTCTTCCTAAAAAAGGCTAAGAGTATCAAGGCGGTCATCAAGACCATGCCAAACCTGCGCGAGTTCAAACCTAGCCAAAAGAGTCTCGACTTCATACAAGGTGAGGATGAGGACGACCAACAGCAGTTCTACATCAAGTTGGGTACTGTGCTACACTCCCTCTTCTCCACCATCCATACCAAGGACGATGTGGAGAAAGCTCTCAAGCAACTGGAACTAGACGGTGTGCTCTACGATGAGAACATCTCGAAAGAGAGAATCGAAAACATGCTGAGAAAACGACTCAACAGCGACATGGTAAGTGATTGGTTCTCTGACAAATGGAAGGTGATGAACGAGTGTAATCTCCTCTACATCGATGCCGAGGAAAAGGTGAAGCAAGACCGACCGGACCGAGTGCTCATCGGCGAGAACGAAATCATCGTCATCGACTTCAAGTTTGGTAAACCGAAGCCAGAATATCACAACCAAGTGAGAGGCTATATGAGTCAAATCAAAGAGATGGGACATCCAAATGTGAAAGGTTACCTTTGGTATGTATATCCCAACAAAGTAGAAGAAGTAAAATAAACTAGAAAAAATGGAATCATTTCTCAAATACGTAGCACAAGATATCCTCCAGAAATATGGCACCGACCTCAGTCATGTGGCTGTGGTCTTCCCAAACAAGCGTGCCAGCCTGTTTCTCAACGAGGAATTGATGCGACAGGTAGGTCATCCTATCTGGTGCCCTACCTATATCACCATCAGCGACCTCTTCCGTCGCCATTCCAACTTGCAAGTGGCTGACCCTATCAAACTCATCTGCGACTTGCACAAGACCTTCATCGAGGCAGTACAGACCGACGAGACGCTCGATCACTTCTATGGCTGGGGGCAGCTCTTGCTAGCCGACTTCGACGACATCGACAAGAACATGGCTGACGCACAACAAGTATTCTTCAATGTGGAAAACCTTCACGCGCTCGATGACGATAGTTACCTCACCGAGGAGCAGCGCAAGATACTCAAGAAGTTCTTCGGCAACTTCCGTGACGACCAAGACAGTGAACTTAAGAAAAGATTCTTGCAGCTCTGGAGTCACCTTGGTGAAATCTATACAAATTTCAACCAACGACTGGAGGCGCAAGGACTTGCCTACGAGGGTGCACTCTATCGCAAGGTGGCTGAAAACAAGGAGATTACATTCGAACACGAGACCTACCTCTTCATCGGTTTCAATATGATGCAAGAGGTAGAGCAAAAGTTGTATGCCCAGCTCAAAGGCAAGGCAAATTGCCATTTCTACTGGGATTACGACCAGTATTATGTGAACGATCATCGAGACATTCGCTCTCTCGACCGAAAAGATCGCAACATCAAGAATGAGGCAGGACACTACATAAGTCAATATCTTGGCATATATGGCAACAAGTTGGGTGACCATCCTCAGCACGATGCCATCTACAACAATATGAACCGTGAAAAGAGCATCACCTTCATCAGTGCACCAACTGAGAATGTGCAAGCTCGCTATGTCTATAACTGGCTCATGGAGAAGAAGCATCAGCAAGAAGACGGTCAATGGGTAAGCAGATACGAGGCAGGCAGAAAGACCGCCATCGTACTCGCTGACGAAAGTTTGTTGCCTTCCGTCATCCACTCCTTGCCAGAGGAGGTAGATAAGGTGAACATCACCCTCGGTTACCCACTCCAGCAGACCCCATTCTTCAGTTTGATACAGCAGTTGGTGAACCTGCAGACCATCGGTCATCCCAAGGGCAGCAGCACGTACCGTCTCCATTATATAAGTAAGGTGTTGCGTCATCCATACGCCAGTTTCATTTCCGAGCATAGTCAAGCACTCATCGAAAACTTGGAAGCCAAGAAGCATTTCTATCCGACAAGAGAGGAACTCTGCTTGGAAGGCGACGAGGGACTGGGCATCCTCTTCTCTGACCTGGAGGCGAACGAGAACTTCAACCTAGCATTGACTGATTATCTCGTGGCGATACTCAAGTGCATCGGTACCCGAACTCAGGAAGAGCAAGAACCATTGTTCAAGGAATCCTTGTTCCGCACCTATACGCTCATCAACCGTCTGAGAGGTCTGATCGCCTCTGGCGACTTGGTCGTGGACATCATCACCTTGGAGCGTTTGATATTGCAACTCTTCCAGACCACCTCGATTCCTTTCCATGGCGAGCCAGCCGAAGGCATCCAAATCATGGGTGTACTCGAAACTCGAAACCTCGACTTCGAGCACATCCTTGTATTGTCGTGCAATGAAGGCAACATCCCGAAGGGAGTGAGCGACGCATCCTTTATCCCTTATTCCATCCGCAAGGCGAATGGCTTGACCACCATCGACAACAAGGTTTCCATCTTCGCCTACTACTTCTTGAGTATGTTGCAAAGAGCAGATGACATCACGCTCACTTACAACAATGCGACAGAAGATGGACATTCGGGAGAGATGAGCCGATTCATGTTGCAACTGATGGTGGAAAGCAAGCACGACATCCAACGAGAGTCGCTCACCACGGGCCAGAATCCTGACCGTCCTGACTATCACGAGATCAAAAAGACCGAGCGTATGATGCAGATACTCAACCGTGAGCATCTCATCACGCCTACTTATCTCAATACTTTCATCAGATGCAGCAAGCGATTCTATTACAGATACATACTTGGCTTGAAGGAACTAGACGAGATAGAAGATGAAATAGACAATCGTATCTTTGGTAACATCTTCCATAGAGCCTCCCAACTCTTCTATCTTCAGTTTGCCAGTCCATCCGACATCGCTACCAACGAGAAGGGTGAGCAACAGCTCATACACCCTATCGTCATCATGAAGGGTGACATCGCCAATGCCATCAAGAATGAGGCATTGTTCTACAGACTGGTGGATCAAGCCTTCCGTGAAGAACTCTTCAAGGTGAAGGAGAATGGTTACTATCCTGCTTACAACGGACTCCAACTCATCAACCGAGAGGTCATCACCAGCTACCTCCGACAATTGTTGAAGATAGACGAGGAACTTGCGCCATTCACCATCAAGGGCTTGGAATTGAAGGTATCTTCCTATTTCGATTTCGATACTCCAGATGGAAAGAAACGATTGGAACTGGGTGGATTCATCGACCGACTGGATGCTGTATCGGCTAATGGCAACTCGGGAATCGACAATATCGCTGAACGCATCCGTGTCATCGACTATAAGACCGGTCGCACTCCGTCTTCCTTCCCAAAGACCCCAGAAAGTCTCTTCGATAGCAAGGAGATTGAGAAACATTCCGATTACTATCTGCAAGCGATGCTCTACTCACTCATCGTGAAACATGACCAGAAGTTGAATCCAGCAGAAGATCCAGTTAGTCCGGCATTGCTCTTCATCCAGCAATCAGGCGCACAAGGCTACGACCCTACCCTCAAGTTTGGCAGGGATCTCATCATGGATGCCGCCACCTACGAGGCTGAGTTCATGGTAGGACTGAGCGGTCTCATCGCAGAGATATACGACAAAGACCTGCCATTCTCGCCAACGGACAACAAAATGCGTTGCAACACCTGTCCGTTTGCATCATTATGTAAGTAAAAATGTAAAACTCTCTTAAAAAAACTTGTCGTCAGTACCCTGAAGCAAGTGGTACAACGTATTAAAAGAGAAAAAAGGACAGAAAAGGCGAGAAATCGCAAAAAAGACATATTTTCTGTATGTTTATAATATAAAATTGTGTATCTTTGCAGACAAATTAAATCATATCAAATAAAACAATGAAAAGAATTCTAGTAATCTTGCAGTTACTGCTCGTAGTGCTTTTCACCCAGGCTCAGATGATGAACCCAGTGAAATTCACGTCTTCGCTGAAGACCAATGGCACCGCAGAAGCAGAGATCGTATTTACAGGCAAAATCCAACCAGGATGGCACGTCTATTCAACAGGTTTAGGCAACGATGGTCCTATCTCAGCGACATTCAATGTCAACAAGATGGATGGTGCAGAAAAGGTAGGCGGATTGCGACCAAGAGGTAATGAAATCTCCAAGTTCGACAACCTCTTCGGCATGAAACTTCGCTACTTTGAGGGTAGCGTCACATTCGTTCAGAAGATTAAGTTTACCAAGCCAACCTATAATATAGATGTATATGTAGAGTACGGTGCTTGCAACGACCAAAACTGTATGCCACCTAGCGAGGCTACCTTCAAGGGCGAAGGCAAAGCTCCTGCAGTAGATGCTAAGGCGGCTAAGGACGAAAAAAAAAATGAGGAAGCCAAGCTTGACCCAGCTGCTCTAGCCAGGGCAAAGGCTGACTCTCTCGCTAAGTTGGCTGCCCTTGGCATTGAGGTAGATACGACCCAAGCTGTGGATTCAGCAGCATTGGCTAGTGCGATGGAAACACTCGACACCAAGTCACTTTGGAAGCCTGTAGTCAAGGAATTGCAGCAGTTTGGCGGTGCCAACGACATCGCCAACCATTCCCTCTTCTATATTTTCTTGATGGGGCTCGTCGGCGGTCTCCTCGCTTTGGTGATGCCATGTATCTGGCCTATCATCCCTATGACCGTGAGCTTCTTCTTGAAGCGTGCAAAGGACGATAAGAAGAAAGGTATTCGCGACGCGGTGACCTATGGTCTCTCTATCGTCATCATCTATCTCGGTTTGGGATTGCTGATTACCGCTATCTTCGGTCCTAGCAAGTTGAACGAACTTTCTACCAGTGCGGTCTTCAACATCATCCTCTTCTTGCTCTTGGCAGTATTTGCTTTCTCATTCTTCGGATGGTTCGAAATCAAATTGCCAGATCGTTGGGGAAATGCAGTAGATAACAAGGCATCTAGCACTACCGGCATGATTTCCATCTTCTTGATGGCATTCACCTTGGTATTGGTATCCTTCTCTTGTACCGCTCCTATCATCGGACTCTTGTTGGTTCAGACCGTTACCTCAGGCGACTGGTTGGCTCCTACAGTCGGTATGTTTGGTTTCGCCATCGCATTGGCATTACCGTTCACCCTCTTCGCCTTGTTCCCATCTTGGTTGAAGTCTGCACCTAAGTCAGGCACATGGATGGAGACCATCAAGATTGTCTTGGGTTTCGTGGAGTTAGCTTTCTCTTTGAAGTTCCTCTCAGTAGCCGACTTGGCATACGGCTGGCACATCATGGATCGTGAGGTGTTCCTCGCTCTCTGGATTGTCATCTTTGGTGCTTTGGGTCTCTATCTCATCGGCAAGTTGAAGTTCCAGGTAGATGCCATCGGCGGCGACATTCAGAAACCAATGCCAGTACCTTGCATCATGCTCGGTCTCTGCTCTTTGGCATTCGCCATCTATATGGTTCCTGGTCTATGGGGTGCTCCTTGCAAGGCAGTGAGCGCATTTGCACCTCCTGTTAACACACAGGACTTCAACCTCAACACCAAGACTGTAGAGCCTGCCTATAAAGACTACGAGTTGGGTATGGCAGCAGCCAAGGCAGCCGGTAAGCCAGTGCTGATCGACTTCACCGGATTTGGTTGTGTCAACTGCCGCAAGATGGAAGCATCTGTATGGACAGACCCATCAGTAGCCGACAAGTTGACCAAGGATTACGTCTTGATTTCCCTCTACGTGGATGACAAGACTCCTCTCCCAGAGCCAATGGAGGTAACCTTCAATGGCGAGAAGAAGACCTTGCGTACCGTAGGCGACAAGTGGAGTTATCTCCAGGCTAGCAAGTTCGGAGCCAACGCCCAGCCATTCTACGTAGCAGTTGACAACGATGGCAACCCATTGACCGCATCGTTCAGCTACAAGGAGGACGTACCTGCTTACCTCGACTTCCTCAACAAGGGTCTTGACGCATTTAGAAAATAAAGACCTGACATAGGAATGACACAAAGAAAAATAATTCTTTCATAATAACGATAAAAACCGAAGGTGTGAGTGTGACAAGTCGTCTCTCATCCTTCGGTTTTTCTTTTTGTGGCACACTATTTGTAAGCGAAATTTTCGTGTGGCATACTGTCTTGAAGGCATGACTACGATGTCACATCAAGAGAAATCAATCAACAAATTTAAAATAAGCAAGCCAATGAACACAAAAGAAGTTCCTGTATTATTGCTTACAGGTTATCTGGGCAGTGGTAAGACCACCTTGCTCAACAAGATTCTCGCCAACAAGAAAGGTATCAAGTTCGCTGTCATCGTCAATGACATCGGCGAAGTCAACATAGACGCAGCCTTGATTGAGAAAGGCGGCGTGGTAGGTCAGAAAGACGATTCTCTCGTAGCTCTCCAGAACGGTTGCATCTGCTGTACGCTGAAGATGGACCTCGTAGAGCAGTTGAAGGAGATAGTCGATATGAAGAAGTTCGACTACATCGTCATCGAGGCGAGCGGTATCTGCGAGCCAGCTCCTATCGCACAGACCATCTGCTCCATCCCATCCCTCGGTGCTGAGTATATCAAGAATGGTGTACTGCGTCTCGATAGCATCGTGACAGTGATGGATGCCCTTCGCATGAAGGACGAGTTTGCCAACGGCGATGACTTGATGAAAGACAACATCGACGAGGAAGACTTGGCATCCTTGGTTATCCAGCAGATTGAGTTCTGCAACATCATCTTGCTCAACAAGGCTGCCGAGGTAGAGCCTAAGGAACTGGAGAAGCTCAAGCAAATCATTCGTGCCATCCAACCAAAGGCTGAAATCTTCGAATGCAACTTCGGCGATGTAGATCTCGACAAGATTGTCAACACTCACAAGTTCGACTGGAACACCGTAGCCACATCAGCAGGATGGATTCAGGAAATCGAAGCTGAGCGCAACGGCAAGAAGGAAGAAGAGGAAGAGCATCACCACCACGATGACGACGATGACGATGAGGAGCACGATGAGCACGAGCATCATCATCACGACCACGATGACGACGACCACGAACATCACCATCATCACCACCACCATCATGATCACGACCATGAGGAAGGCGAGGCAGAGGAATATGGTATCGGAACCTTCGTCTATTACAGCCGCAAGCCATTCGACCTCGGATTGTTTGACGAGTTTGTCGCTAGAAAATGGCCTCGTGATGTCGTGCGTGCCAAGGGTATCTGCTACTTCGCCGACGAGAAGGACATGTGCTATGTCTTCGAGCAGGCAGGTAAGCAAAAGACTGTGAAGCAGGCTGGACAGTGGCTCGCCACTATGCAAAAAGACCAGTTGGACGAGTTGTTGGCTCGCGAGGAGCAACTCCGAAAGGAATGGGACCCAGAGGTAGGCGACCGCATGATCAAGATTGTCTTCATCGGTCAGCACTTGCAAAAGGAAGCCATCACAGCCGAACTCGACAAGTGTCTTTGGGACTAAAAATGAGACTCATACACAGAGTCTTTCATGAAAATACTGACAGATAGAAAGAATAATTAGGGAAAAACGGCAGAAAACTGTCATTTTTCCCTTTTTTTATGTACGAGTATCGTTTTTTTTTGTTAATTTTGCAGCCGATATTACAATAATAATATGCCCCTAAAAAGCAATGTAGATGGACAAAGCATATAAGAACATAGAATTCAGAACCGCAACACTGAGAGATTACGATGCTTGCTTGAACATCATCAACAAGGCAAGAACGCAGATGATCGACTCAGGTTTGCATCAATGGAACGATGGTTACCCATCGGGCGATGATGTACTCAACGACATCAATAATGGGGTGGCACATGTTCTCACGATAGATAATGAGATAGCAGTTTATGGAGCCGTCATCCTGAATGGCGAGCCTTGTTATGACACGATCGCAGGCAATTGGCAGACCAATGGCAACTATTACGTGATACATCGTTTTGCTACCCTACCCGAATTTCAGCGTGAGGGATTGGCACAGAAATTCATCAGATGCGTGAGAGGTCTTTGCGAAGTGGAGCAGGTGCCAAGCATCAAGGTTGACACGCACATCAAGAACTTCAAGATGATCGGTTTGTTGTCTTCTTTGGGCTTCTGCTATTGTGGCATCATCGATTATGGCACCCGCGGCACTCGCGCTGCTTTCGAATATGTAACGCTCAATATGGATGCTGTCAACAACTTCTAGCGCTTTTTTTTCTTCTTTCTTCCATTTTGTGCAAAGCAGATTTGGAAAAACCATATTTTTGCTGTATCTTTGCAAAAGAAATAACAGTACTTTTATGGAAGAAAGAAACTCCTTGATGAAGCAATTGGTGGAAAAACTCAACCAAGCTTCAGAATCTTATTATAACGGCAAGGGCGAACTGATGACCGACTACGAGTGGGATTCGATGTTCGACCAACTGAAATCATTGGAGGAAGAGACCGGTGTCGTACTCCCCGACTCTCCTACCAATACGGTTTCAGAGGACTCCATCTCCGGACAGAAGGAAGAGCATGAGTTTGCCGCCCTTTCTCTCGCCAAGACCAAGCAAGTAAGCGAATTGGTGAAATGGGCAGACGGCAAACCTATCTGGATGTCATGGAAGTTAGATGGCCTCACACTCGTCGTGACCTACGATGAGGGAAAGCTCACCAAAATCGTTACTCGTGGTAATGGCCACATCGGTACCAATATCACACATCTTGCTCCCGCTATCAAGGGGGTGCTCCCTACCATCTCCGAGAAGGGACACCTGGTGATCAGAGGCGAGGCAGTCATCTCATACGCCGACTTTGAGCGTTTTCTCATCGAGACGGAAGGAGACTACGCCAACCCACGCAATCTGGCTTCGGGCTCTCTGACATTGAAAGACGTGGATGAGGTGAAGCAAAGACGCATCCAGTGGATTCCTTTCACGCTCGTCTATACCGAGAAGGACATCAACTCATGGGGCGAGCGAATGCAGTTCCTCGACGAGATGGGCTTCCAGACGGTAGAGCGAGTTGACATCCAACAGCCAACAACAGATAACATCCAAGCCGACATTGATGCATTTACGCTAAAGGTAACCCAAAATGTCAACCCATTCCCTGTAGATGGTCTTGTCATCACCTACGATGACACCCAATTTGCTTCGACCGGTTCGGTGACAGGGCATCATGCTACTCGTGCTGGCTTCGCCTTCAAATGGCAAGACGAGCACGCCGACACCACCCTCGACCACATCGAATGGTCGTGTGCCGCAAGCACCATCACTCCTGTTGCCATCTTCGAACCTGTGGAACTAGAAGGCACGACCGTGCGCCGTGCATCACTCTGCAACATCAGCGAGTGTGAGCGACTGGGCATCGGTGGAAAGGGCACCAAGTTGCAAGTCATCAAGGCCAACAAGATTATTCCGAAAATCATCAAGATAACAGAGAGCATCGGCGTCTTGGAGATACCAAAGACTTGTCCGGTGTGCGACGCTCCAGCCCACATCATCGAAAGCGAGAGTGGCACGAAGACGTTGCATTGCTCCAATCCCGACTGTACCGCCAAGCAACTGAAGAAATTCACTCGTTTCGTGAGCAAGGATGGACTCGACATCGACGGCATCTCCGAACAGACCGTCTCCACCTTCATCAATGAGGGATGGATCAAGGAATATGCCGACTTCTATCATCTCAAGGACTTCGCCCACCAAATCATCACATTGGAGGGATTCGGAAGAAAATCGGTACACAACCTGCTCGAAAGCATCGAGAAGAGTCGCCAAACGGATGCTAGACATTTCTTGTTTGCACTCAACATTCCGCTCTGCGGAGGTGACGTGTGCAAGCGACTGCTTGGACGTTATCACCTCAACCAACTGATAGAGACGGCACGCACCTCACTCTTCGATGACGAGTTTGCCAGCATCGACGGCATCGGTCCGGAGAAGAGCGCACGCTTCATCGAATGGTTCCACAACGACAAAAACTTCGAGCGAGTGACCCATCTCCTGAAGGAGTTGACCATTCAGGAAGAGGAAAAAGGCGAGACGGGCACAAAGTGCGAGGGACAGACCTTTGTGATAACAGGCGACGTCCATCACTACAAGAATCGCAACGAACTGAAGGCTTACATCGAGAGCCAGGGTGGCAAGGTGACGGGAAGCGTGAGCAAGAGCACCACTTACCTCATCAACAACGACGCCGAGTCGCAAAGCACCAAGAACAAGAAGGCGCATCAACTGGGTATCGCCATCATCACAGAAGAACAATTCATGCAACAGTTTACATAAGCTGTTCACAAAGCAACCATAAATTCAAAGACAATGTACATAGCAATCGCAGGCAACATAGGTAGTGGCAAGACCACGCTCACCAATATGCTGGCTAAGCATTACGGCTGGAAGAAGTTCCTGGAGCCAGTAGAGAAGAACCCCTACCTTGACGACTATTACAAGGACATCCCCCGATGGGTGCTCAACATGGAGGTCTATTACCTGAAGCAGCGCTTCAAGAACCTCCTCGACATCCAGCAGAGCCAAGAGACCATCATACAAGACCGAAGCATCTTCGAAGGTGTGTATGTCTTCGTAGCCAACAACCGCAAGATGGGATATATGGACGAGAGAGACTTCGACACCTACATGGGACTCTTCGACTCCATGATGGAAGTGGTCAGTCCACCAGAGCTGATGATATACCTCCGCTCTTCGGTACCTCACCTGGTGTCCAACATCCAGAAGCGAGGCAGGGACTACGAGCAGCAGATTCCGCTGGACTACTTGCAAGGTCTCAACACACTTTACGAGGAGTTCATCTACCAAAAATACAAGGGCAAGGTACTCGTAATAGATGTCGATAACATCGACTTCGAGCACAATCCCAAGGAGTTTGGCGCCATCCTCGACCAAATAGATGCCAATCTGTTCGGTCTCTTCTCCAAGGAGGAGAAGTAGCCCACCTCAAGAGACGAATGTATCAAATCAAAACATACAAACCATTATAACATTAAGACACTATGCATATAGCAATAGCTGGCAACATAGGTAGCGGCAAGACTACCCTCACCAAATTACTGAGCAAACGATATGGTTGGAAGCCAAACTTCGAACCTGTAGATAACAACCCTTATCTTGCTGATTATTACAAGGATATGGAGCGTTGGTCATTCAATCTCCAAATCTATTTCCTCAACAAGCGTTTCCACGACGTGGTAGAGATTTCCAAGAGTGAGGAGAATATCATCCAAGACCGTACCATCTTTGAAGATGCCAAGATTTTCGCTCCCAACCTGCATGAGATTGGCATGATGAGCGACCGTGACTTCGCCAACTACACCGACCTCTTCGACTTGATGATCAGTCTGGTGAAGTTGCCCGACCTCATGATCTACATCCGAAGCAGCATCCCTACCCTCGTGAGCCACATCGAGCGCCGAGGCAGAAACTTCGAGAAGAGCATCCGCATCGACTACCTTCAGGGACTCAACAATCGCTACGAAGAATGGATCAAGAACTACAAGGGCAAGCTCATCATCATCGATGGTGACCACCTCAACTTCGAGGAGAACCCAGAGGACTTCCGCAAGATTACCGACCAAATAGACGCAGAGCTGTTCGGTCTCTTCCCTATGGAATGATCCCAAGGCTACACAGCATGAACTGAGCTATTAACCACATCGTATAACAACAAGATATTCAGCAGTATATGAAACATTACGATATAGACCAAGATATGAGATACTTGCAGCTTCTGTCGCAGTCGTTCCCGACTGTGGCTGAGGCTAGCACAGAGATTATCAACTTACAAGCCATCCTCAACTTGCCAAAGGGAACGGAGCATTTTCTCGCCGACATCCATGGTGAGTATGAGGCATTCCAACACGTACTCAAGAACGCTTCCGGTAACATCAAGCGTAAGGTGAACGAACTCTTCGGAACCACCCTGCGTGAACAGGAGAAGCGCGAACTCTGTACGCTGATTTACTATCCAGAGGAGAAGCTGGAACTAGTGAAGCAGAACGAACCAGACATCAACGACTGGTATCACATCACGCTCCACCAACTCGTAGCCGTATGCCGAGACGTATCGAGCAAATACACTCGCTCGAAAGTTCGCAAGTCGCTCCCTACCGACTTCTCTTACATCATCCAGGAGTTGCTGCATGAGCGTACCGACGACCACGACAAGGCTGCCTACGTGAATGTCATCGTAGATACCATCATCTCGACCGGCAGAGCCGACGATTTCATCATTGCCATCGCCAATGTGATCCAGCGTCTCGCCATCGACTCCCTCCATATCCTCGGCGACATCTACGACCGTGGTCCAGGCGCACATATCATCCTCGACACGATGAAGCGCTATCACAGTTGGGACCTCCAGTGGGGTAACCACGACATCTTGTGGATGGGTGCTGCGGCAGGCAACGACGCTTGCATCTGCAATGTGATCAGACTGAGTTTGCGATATGCCAACCTCACCACCTTGGAGGATGGCTATGGCATCAACTTGGTGCCTCTTGCCACCTTTGCGATGGAGACATATAAGGACGACCCTTGCACGGAGTTCCTGCCTAAGTTGAATGGTGGAGCCAGCGTCTTGGACGACAAGACCCAGCGACTCACGGCACAGATGCACAAAGCCATCGCCGTCATCCAGTTCAAGGTGGAGGCACAGATTATCTCCAAGCATCCGGAATGGAAGATGGAGGGTCGCAAGCTCTTCGAGCACATCGACTACAAGAAGGGAACCATCGAGATAGATGGCAAGGAATACGAGATGACCTCTTGCCACTTCCCTACCATCGACCCAAAGAATCCTTCCGAGCTCTCTGAGGAAGAGCTATCATTGATGAAGAAACTCCATCACTCCTTCTCCGTCTGCGAAAAGTTGCACAAGCACATCAAGGTGATGCTCCAGCATGGTTGTATGTACGCCATCTTCAACAACAACCTCCTCTTCCACGCCTCATGTCCACTCAATGCCGACGGCAGTCTGAGAGAGGTGGAGATTTATCCAGGCAAGAAGTACAGTGGCAGAGACTTGATGCACCATACGGGCATGCAGATACGCACGGCATTCCAGCAGGATTCAGATCCCGACGAGAAAGCCTACGCCATCGACTACTTCCTATATCTCTGGTGCGGTCCCGACAGTCCACTCTTCGACAAGAGCAAGATGGCTACCTTCGAGCGTTACTTCATCACCGACAAGGAGACGCACAAGGAGGAAAAGGGCTATTACTTCAAGTTGAGAGACAGCGAGGAGGTCATCGACCACATCATGGATGCCTTTGGGGTGACGGGACCCAACCGTCATATCATCAATGGTCACGTACCTGTGAGAACGACCAAGGGTGAGAACCCTATCAAGGCAAATGGCAAGTTGATGGTCATCGATGGTGGTTTCTCTAAAGCCTATCACAACGAGACCGGTATCGCCGGTTATACCTTGGTCTATCACTCCCGTGGTTTCCAACTCGTTCAGCACGAGCCATTCACAAGCACAGAGGATGCCATCAAGAGAGGTACCGACATCAAGAGCACCACACAGATCGTAGAGATGTCGAACCGCAGGATGCTGGTAGCCGATACCGACATAGGTGTCGAGTTGCGCAAGCAGATCGCCGACTTGGAAGAGCTTCTCTTCGCCTACCGTCATGGATTCATCAAGGAAAGAGAGAAGAAATGATATGCTGAATACATAAACTAAAATCTGCAATAAAATGAAAAGATTAATGACCATACTTATAGTCTGCTTCATAGCCTGCGGACTACTCGTTTCTAAAGCCCAAGGCAAGCAAAACCAAAGTAAACAAACTGTAGAGGCAGACACAACCGCTACTGATACAACTTTGGACGTCATCGCCTACTTCGCAAAAGGAGACACATGCGACTATTGGATTTCCGAAACCAAATGGAAAATCAATGGCAAAGATACGATCAAAACTGCCGACATCGCAACAAAGATTCGACTTGTTGTCACAGATTCGACCGCTACAGGCTACAAAATGAATTACACATTCATGGATATCGACAATGACACAACCACCAACTCATTGGAAGCAAAACTAGCCAACGCGATTGCCGAAAGAGTCGGAAAGACGGTCATTGGTACAACTATAGAGTTTGAAACTGATGAATATGGGACCATCACTAAAATTCATAACCTCAGTCAAATCAAGAAGCAAGCTAAAACTCTCTTCAAAGACTGCATGAAAGACCTTGCCAATATGCCAGAAATGAAATTCATGAAAGAATTAGGTTTCGACATTTCAGACATCAGCAAGAATGTGTCCACAGACGAATTGGTAGAAGGATACGTTGAAGAATTGAAAGATTTATTTTTTTGCCATGGCAACACATATAAGATAGGAGAAACAGAAGAGCACGAAGATGCCACTGAAAATTCCTACGAGTCAGACTCCAACCGTTCCGTGTCTATCGATGAAGATGGCAATTATACAATACAGGGAGAAGTTATCAGTGTAATACCGCAATCAGACATCAAAGCGTTGCTAAGCGGTTTTGTGGGTGCCCTCAAAGACAAGAGCATCTCTGAAAATTTTGAAAAAGAGTTTGATTCGCAAGTTAATGTTGATGCCAAAAACTCGTCTTGGTTTGCAATAAGCTGCTATCCTGATGGTTGGCCTTACGAAGTGATTAAGCAAAACAAAGTAAAATTGGGTGACTTGGAAAAAGTTAGCCAAACTCATATAGAAGAATGTTACTTCTCTCACATCAAGAAGTAATATTATTTACCAAAAGAAAACAATAGGCAAGTAAAAAGTTGCCATTTTGCATGTTGATATTCACAGCGAATACTTCTGCGCAAAGTGGCAACCTTTTTTTATTGTTTACCTCTTACATCTTCTCTTCCCCATACATCTCTTTCCACCAAGAGCCATCATCCTGAAGCCATTTGGCAAACCAAGCGAAGATGGTGTCTTGCCACTTGATTCGTTTCTGATAGTCGGTGATGTGATGATCCTCTCCATTCACCAGCACCATGGCAGTAGGACGGTTCAAGAGTTTCAGAGCTGTATAAAGTTGGATGCTCTCGCCCACTGGCACATTATGATCTGCCGTGCCATGGAGGAAAAGTAATGGCGTGTGAATTTTGTCGGCATTATAGAGCGGACTCTGATCTACAAAGAGATGCTTGTTGGTCCATGGATACTCGTTTGCCATCGACACCTCACTATAACTATAGCCCCAATAGCCCTCACCCCAATAACTGGTGTGGTCGCTGATGCCAGCATGGGAAATGGCTGCGGCGAAGAGGTCGGTCTGAGTCTGAAGATACTGAGTCATAAAACCACCATAGCTGGCACCGATACAGCCTATCTTCTTACGGTTCACATAATGGTGCTCATCACAGAAAGCCTTCGTGCTCGCAATGATGTCCTCTGCTACACCTTCACCTGCCGTATCCACATGTCGAGCTGAGAATTTCTGTCCAAAACCGGTAGCACCACTTGGATTGATCACCAAGACCACATATCCCATCGCAGCATATACATGATGAGGATAACGACTTTGGAACATACGACTTGTAGGACTACAACCGCCGTAATAATTGACTACCATGGGATACTTCTTGTTGGCATCGAAGTGAGGCGGCAGATAGTAACGGCAGCATAAGGTGTCTCCTCGGGAATTGATGTAGTTCCAAGCCTTGCAATCACCTAGCTCGACATTCTTCAAAGCCTCACGCCCAAAGTCCTCCATCAACTGTCCCTTCAATGTTTTTATATTCATCTTGTAAAGTCGATCTGCATTGGATGCACTCTGACCGGAGAAAGCCATCTCACCTGATGACGTGGCAACAGAGAAACTCTTGACATATTCTTCTGGCGACTGAATGAGCGTAATTTTTCCACTCTTTGGGTTAAGTTGGAAGAGATGCACGCAGTCTTTATCCTCAGCCGAGAAATAGATATTGCCATCCCCCTTGCTCCACTCCACACTCTGTACATTTGGATTGAAGTCCTTGGTCAGTGGGCGCACCTTCTTGTCTGCCAGCGACATGAGGTAGAGTTGAGTATCTATCATACTAGGTGTCTGACCTTCGTCCACATTCTTTCCAATGCCATCAAATGCCTCTGGCGAACCCGTAAGCAACACACTCTTGCCATCTGGAGAAAAGTATGCGCCACTCACAAATCCATCCTTATCTACCAAAGTCTCAGCCTGTAAGGTATTGAGGTCGAGACGATAGATGGAAGTCAGGGTGGTAGGACGCTTGGTGAGTCGTTCCTCGCTCTTACTCATCAGAATGTAACGAGAATCGGCAGAGATGTCATTGAGATAAACATTGTGATAACCAAACGTGAGTGGTTGCATGACACCTGTAGCCAAGTCGTATTTGGCTAGGCTGCTTCGTTCTCTCCATCCCGGTTGTCTATCATCAGGCGACTTGATGTCAAATACCTGTGCATCCTTCTTTCTACCCTCAGTCGTAACAGTAAAAACCAGCGACTTCTCATCAGGCATGAACTGGAAATAACCTTCAGGCAACTCCTCCACCAAAACTTCACGTTGCATATTAAGCGGATTGACGGTGATGAGCTGTAACTTGCCCTCGCTGTTCTTTTCCGTAAAATAGTATCTATTGGTTCGAGGCATCCATGCGATACGCTCGTCAAAGGAGGCAACAATTTGGTTGGTAAGACAATTACGCAATTCATTCTTCACATGATTATTGCCTTGATTGTCAAGCCATGTCATACGATCGATGACAAACTTTCCGTTAGGTGAGATGGAAACACCAGGACAAGTCGGAATCTGCATCACGTCATAAATATTGTATGCACGCTTCGCCGACGATGATGTTTCGCCAATAGTGACGGCTTTCCCATCCTCTGCCGTAACGCTTACATGGCAAGGACCAGCATTAACAGACGTTGTCCCATCGGAGTTCGAGGACGAAGATGAAGGAGACAGTTTCGTTGTCAGATATTTGATGACAACGGTATGATTCGATGGCATCAATGTCATCTCAGACTTGCCACCATTTGCTTTCACTGGTTCACCATCCACAAACAAGCGATAATCCTTCAAGCCGTTCACCGCAATTGTTACCTTAGTACGAGAGGTATTGGTAAATGTAAATGAACTGAGATGCAAGGCATCCTGACCGCCATTGGGAAGCACAGATACAGTCTTTGCTTGGTTCAGCACGCTCAAGTTGAGCGGTGAATCAAGCACGCCGTCCATCGAGTATTTCTCAGCTTTCACGTTCACACTATCAGCCATCCAAGGCACACTGACCGGATAAGGACCGGCATATTTAAATTTTTGGACTTCAATACTTTCTGCATTTACATTCAAGGAAGCCATCAATGCTGCGCTCATCAAGAAAGCAGCGATTCTAGATTTTGGTATCATATAATATATCTTTTATTATTCAAACATTAAAAAGCTAAACTTCAGCTTTTGTCATTCATTCTAAAGGCGAGCTACCAACGTCATTCCCATTGGTGCAACAGAAAGGCTGACATCTTGTTTCTTTTTTTTACCCTTTCCCAAGATGATATCACCTATCCAATATCCAGCTTCGGCAGAAGCAACGCCAATGGCTGCACCCGCTACAACATCCCCCCAATGATGGCGATTGCGACGCACTCTATCCACAGCCACTGTGGTAGCCACAGCATATCCCGCGACACCTATCCAAGGCGACACTTTACGATACTCATGCATCAATGTGGTAGCACCACAAAAGGCTACAGCCGTATGTCCCGACGGAAACGAATGGTTGTCGGTGCCATCCGGTCGCATTTCATGTATTGTATGCTTGAGGGAATAAGTGACAGCAGCGTTGATGCCAAACGATACAACCGATACCGTAAGTCGTCGTTTCCAAGAACTCTCAGCTGGTACACCCAAGAGTTTTAGTCCGAAGACAGCAGCCGTAGGAACATACTCCAACACATTGTCGATGCCATCGCCATGATAGCGCTTATACTGATGAGCGACAGGCTCACTCACCTCCTGAGCCAAACAACCATTGCTTATCAAGAGCGATAAGGTGAATATTGCTAATCTCTTACTTTTCATACTGCAAAAGTAGGCAAAATAATCCAATTACGAGCATTTTAGAGTTAAAAAACAAAAAATACTCGTTCTTCCCTTACATTTTGATTAATTTTGCAAAGAAAAAGTAAAAGTTTCATATCAAAAAGATACAAAGATAAGAATGAAAAGAATGCAGATACCGCTACTCGGCAAGATTATCATCGCCATCGTATTGGGCGTCGTACTGGGAAATGTTCTCACGGAAGAATGGGTAAGACTTTTCCTCACCTTCAATGGTATTTTCAGTCAGTTTTTGGGCTTTATGATACCTCTTATCATTATCGGACTGGTGACTCCAGCTATTGCCGACATCGGTCATGGAGCTGGCAAATTGCTCCTCGTCACTGTGGGCTTGGCATTTGCCGACACCATCTTGGCAGGTTTATTGGCTTACGGAACGGGATCGCTATGCTTTCCTGACATGGTAGCTCGCACAGGACATGTAACCGTAGATAAAATAGAGGAACTCAAACCGTTCTTCGAACTGAAAATACCAGCCATGGTGGATGTGATGAGTGCACTTGTATTCTCCTTTATCGCTGGCATTGGTATTGCCTACAAATCGAGCCGCACAATGCACAATGTCTTCAGAGAATTCAAGGACATCATATCGGGCGTCATCTCCAAGATCATCATTCCTCTCTTGCCACTTTATATCTTCGGCATCTTCCTCAACATGACGTTTACTGGAGAGGCATATCGCATCTTGGTGGTCTTTGCCCAAATCATCCTCGTCATTTTGGTACTCCACGTGGTTATCCTACTATATGAGTTTGTGATAGCAGGCGGATTATCTCACAAGAACCCTTTACGGTTGTTGTTCAACATGTTGCCTGCCTATTTTACGGCACTCGGCACCTCCTCATCAGCAGCCACGATACCTGTCACATTGAAGCAAACACTGAAGAATGGCGTCACCGACGGCATAGCCGGATTTACGGTTCCTCTTTGCGCCACCATCCACCTATCTGGTTCGATGATGAAAATCACTTGTTGCGCCCTCACAATCTGTATGCTCAATGGAATGCCACACGGCTTGCCGCTTTTCCTCAACTTCATCTTCGTGCTCTCCGTCTGTATGGTTGCAGCCCCTGGAGTACCAGGAGGAGCCGTCATGGCAGCCCTTGGTCCACTCGCTTCTGTCTTGGGTTTCGATGCCGACATGCAAGCACTCATGATAGCTTTGTATATCGCCATGGATAGCTTCGGCACAGCTTGCAACGTGACTGGAGACGGTGCTATCGCCATCGTGGTCGATAAGATTTTCAGAAAGTGATATTTACTATTAATTCATTATTATTAATAATTTCATTCGTCTATGTCAACGATTATTTATCCCTCCCCTATATTTGGTCCTGTGAACTCCCGCAGATTGGGTGTTTCACTTGGCATCAATCTCATGCCAGACGATGGCAAAGTTTGTTCATTCGACTGCCTCTATTGTGAATGCGGCTTCAATGCTGATTTCCGACCTACTCACAAACGTCCTACTCGTGAACAAGTGAAAGCAGGACTTGCCGAGGTCTTAGAGAATCGACACAAGAATCACGAGCCTCTCGACGACATAACTTTCGCAGGTAATGGTGAGCCTACAGGACATCCCGACTTCAAGGCTATCGTAGAGGACACAGTGGCTGTACGCAACCAGTATTTTCCAGAGGCAAAACTCTCTGTTCTCAGCAATTCCACCTATATATATAAGGAGGAAGTGCGGGAGGCCCTCATGCTTGTCGATAACAATATCTTGAAGCTCGACACGGTCGATATGGATTACATCAAGAAGTTGGACCGTCCACAGCAGCCTAACTATGATGTAAAGGAAATCATCAAGTATCTCAAGATGTTCAAAGGTCATGTCATCATTCAGACGATGTTTCTTCGTGGAGATAATATGGACAATACTACCGAGAAATATATAGGTCCTTGGCTCGAAGCAGTAAAAGACATACAGCCAGAGAAAGTAATGGTCTATACCATTGACCGTGAGACTCCAGATAAGAAGTTGGAGAAAGCACCACGTGAAGTGCTCGATGCCATCAAGACTCGTGTAGAAGCCCTCGGCATCCCTTGCACTGCCAGTTATTAAACCATTCAACTTCCACTTTTGCAGTTATTTAGTTGAAAGAGAGAAAGAAAACGAGATAAGAGAAAAATAAGAATGAAAGAGAAAAGCAACATTCTGATTGTCAGCGATATGTGCGGCTATGGAAAGGTATCAGCGGCTGTACAAATGCCCATATTGTCATATATGGGACACGATGTATTCAATCTGCCCACAATGCTCATCAGCAATACCTTCCCATACGGCAAGTATGCTATCCTAGAATGTACTTCCTACATCGAGGAAGCCCTCCAAAAATGGAATGAACTTGGCATACATTTCGATGCTATCACCACTGGTTTTATCCCTTCCGAGCAACAGGCGCAACTTATCGCTCGCTATTGCAGAGAGCAAGCTGCATTGGGAACAGAGATATTCGTTGATCCCGTTATGGGCGACTATGGCAAACTCTATGGCGGAGCCAATGAGGGCACCATCCGCTGCATGAGAGAGATGCTCAGTGTGGCGCACCTCTGTTTTCCTAACTATACAGAAGCCTGCCTGCTCACAGGTGCTGAATATAGCGAGAAAGGAATCTCGAAGAGCGAAGCATACGAACTGGTCAACCAACTGAGAGAAATAGGTTCGTTATCAGTGCTCATCACTTCTTGCATCGTGGACGGTCAGCATGCTGTTGTGGGATTCAATCACGAGACTGACGAATATTTTGTCTTACCATACGATGAGATTCCTGTACAATTTCCCGGTACAGGTGACATTTTCTCCAGTATCATTGAGGGAAGGCTCACCGATGGCGACAACCTACAGCATGCCACCCGTGTCGCCATGGATACCTTGCGCAACTGGATAGACATCAACAAAGACAATGCGGACAAGAACCGTGGCATTCCTATTGAGCGCCATCTAGCTGACTTGTAACAGATAGAAGTTTCGCAAGTGATAGAAGTTAAGTAACCGACAGATATGACATTAGAACAACTGATACGGCAGTTTGGGAAGTTGCCTGCTTCCCAAATCGCCGTCCAAGTAAATGACACTTTGGCTCATCATCAGAGCCTTATCATCACCGCCCCTCCTGGCGCAGGCAAATCCACCTTACTCCCCCTCACCCTTTTGAAAGGTATGAAAACCAGAGGCAAGATTTTGATGCTGGAACCTCGCCGTATTGCCGCTCGACAGATAGCTGAGCGCATGGCAGACATGTTGGGCGAGAAGGTGGGTGAAACAGTGGGCTATCGAGTGCGATTCGAGAGCAAGGTTTCTGAACGCACCCAAATAGAAGTGCTTACCGAGGGCATCCTCACAAGAATGCTAGTTGGCGATGCAACACTGGATGGCATCGACATGGTGATTTTCGATGAATTCCATGAGCGAAGCCTCCAGTCAGACTTAGCTTTCGCCCTCACCCGCCAAACACAGCTACTAATCCGTGACGACATGCAACTCGTCATTATGTCGGCTACCATAAATGTGGAAGACATCAGCAAGGCAATACAAGCTCCCGTTATCGAGAGCAAAGGAAAGATGTATCCTGTGGAAGTGAAATATGCCCAAGAGACACCCGACCGTTTCCATATCACACAAGCAATAGCGAGTGCCATTGTCAGAGCCTATAGAGAACATGATGGCGACATCCTCGCCTTCTTGCCTGGACAAGCAGAAATCATAAGATGCGAGGAAATGCTGAAAGGGGCGTTTACGACAGAATGGAATGATAACGTAGGTGCAAATCTGCCCATCACAACGAGCATTTATCCGTTATATGGCAATCTCCCACAAGAGCAGCAACGTGCAGCCATCGCCCCCTCTCGTAAGGGCGAACGAAAGATTGTCCTTGCCACGCCCATTGCAAAAACGTCTCTCACCATCGATGGCGTAAGAGTGGTCGTGGATTCTGGACTTTGCCGTCAACTGGTCTATGAGGCGAGCACAGACCTCAGTCACTTGGAGACCGTAACTATCAGTCAAGACATGGCGACACAGCGTATGGGACGAGCTGGAAGACTCGCCGAAGGCACATGTTATCGCCTGTGGACCTTGGCATCCCAACATCAGATGCAAGAGCAACGCAAGCCTGAGATAGAAGAAGCCGACTTGTCATCCTTGGCACTCGCCATTGCAGCCTTTGGTGAAAGCGATGTACTCTCACTCCCTTGGCTTACCCCTCCACCTACAGGGCACATCATGCAAGCTGTGAAAACATTGAAAGCATTAGGTGCCATTTCACCACTCGATGAACTCTCAATCACTCCCCTCGGCAAAAAGATGGCACAAATGCCTTGTCACCCTCGTATTTCGAAAATGATTTTGAGCGCAGCATCAACCAGCGAGAAGAGTTTGGCTTGCGATATTGCAGCCATCTTGGAAGAAAAGGATCCATTAGCAGATAAAGAGGATTGCGACATGAGCCTACGTATCAGCTATCTCAGAAGCGCAAGAAAAAATAAGAATCTGGGCAAATGGGCTCGAATCGCACGAATTGCACAAGAATACCAAAGGATGTGCCGAAAGAAAGAGAACACAGACCAGACGAAGAAAGCAATACGAGATTCCAAGGACGCTCATACCGATATAACTGCAGAGGATATTGGCAGACTAGTCGCCTATGCCTATCCGGAACGCATCGCCAAAGCTAGCGATAACCTCGGCAACTTTCGTTTGGCCAATGGTCAACTGGTACGAATCGACTCTACCGATGCCCTTTCTGCAAAAGAATGGATAGCCATCGCCTCGCTCCACACCATGAGCAACAGCAGCCAAACATCACTTCACGCTACAGGCAATGCCGGCAAAGTATTCCTCGCCGCACCCCTTGATGAGCAGACACTAGAAGAAATCGCCATTCCTCACCAACGTATCTCTTGGGACCCAAAGCTAGAGGGTGTAGTAATGCGAGAGGAGAGACGTATCGGCTTGCTTGTGCTCGACAGCAAACCGATGCACGACATCGACAAGGAGAAAATCAAGGCTATCGTCTGTGAGGCTGTGAAGAAAGACGGATTGAGCCTACTCGACTGGAATAACGACGTGCAAAGGCTCCAACTGCGTGTGGCTAAAGTAAAGGAGTGGCATCCGGAGCTTGACATTCCCGACCTTTCAACCGATTATCTCTTAAACACAGCTAGCGAATGGCTTCCATTCTATCTAGAGGAGAATGACAAAGTAAAGTCGAATGCCAATGAGTTAAAGAAGTTGCCACTCCATGAGATGATTTGGAATATCCTACCCTACGATTTGCAACAATCCATTGAACATCTCGCACCTACACACATCCAAGTGCCTTCGGGTAGCAAGATTCGAGTGGATTATCGTCAAGGAGCCGACGCACCCATATTGAGTGTACGCCTACAAGAATGCTTCGGGATGCAGGAAACTCCTTGTGTGAACGATGGCAAACAACCAGTATTGATGGAATTGCTATCCCCTGGTTTCAAACCCGTGCAGTTGACACAAGATCTTTCTAGTTTTTGGAAAGGTACTTACTTCGAGGTACGAAAAGAACTGAAGCGTCGCTATCCCAAGCATTTTTGGCCTGAGAATCCATTGGAGAGCATGGCGGTGAAGGGAGTAAAGAAAAAGTAACAACAACTCCGCTATGAGCCTATTGGTCTCATAGCGGACAAAAAAAATAGAGCTTGTTTCACAACAAGCTCTACCTACATACTTACTAAAACTAAATTAACCACTAAAAAAACTAATATTTTCAATATTGCGTTAACAATATCTTTTTCTAAACAGTTGCAAAGTTATAGTAAATTTTCGAAACCACCAAATTTTTCTGTACTTTTTTACAGAAAATAGTGAAAATAATTACTAAAACTTGTAAGAGAGAGTCATTAAGAGCTGATGACGATTGTTTTTTACCTCTGTTACAGGGGCTACGCAATCATTAGCGCTGTCCTCATTATCATAGTAACTCATGAATGGATAGAAGTCTCCCTTCTGAGCACTATACTGATATGCGACATCAAATCCCCATCCCTGATAGTTGAAACCGATACCTGCTGTGATACGGTTGGTAGCCTTCCAATTGGTGTAGTCGCTGCTGGTGGCATAAGCTGTACCAGGAGAGGCTATGCTCTGGTCACGATAACCTCTGTCTCTGAACATTGGAGAAACATAGTTGTAACCCAAACGAAGAGCGAGCATAGAGATTGGCTTGTATTCCAAACCCAACTTCACAGTGCTTACGCCTTTCAGAGAATAGCGAGTATTGTCATTCATACCATCATCACTGCTACTGGTCTCATAATAGTCACCATACCAAGAATCATAGTAACCACCATCCTTCACACGATTGTCCATGTGATCATACCAAGCATATTCATAGGTAGCACCCAATGCAAGATAATTGCCCACGGTATGACCGAGACTTACGCCAGCCTTCCAAGGCGTATTCAAGCGAAAATCGTATGTACATCCATTTTGGCTAGTACGCGTCAGCGCCTGACCATTTGCATCGTAATCTTTCAACTGCAGAGCGGATGCTCCTTTCAATGTCAAGTCATAATATACTGGAGAATTGATGTACGCACCGATACGGAAAGGAGAATCCTTAACAGGACGGAAGATGACACCCAACTTCACATCGAAGCCTGTACCATCAATCTTCAAGTCTTCTTTCTGATCTGATTCAGGCTCTTCTGACAGTCCCGGACCTGGCACCAAGTTCTCTGCATAGTAAGAACTGCTGTGATAGTTGACATCATGGATGCCGACTGTCAAACCGAGCCATACACGATTGTTGAGTGAACCACTGATATTGAAGTCATACTCACCGATATATCCATGCTGATATTGACCGAAAAGGAACTCCTTGCCATTGTAATATGCCATCTGACTCTTATCGTCACTCTTGTTCATCAGATTATCATAGTTGGCATCGACGCCCGTCCAAATCATATCATTTCCCTGCTGGTTATGATAAGCACCATACTTGATGGCTGTCAACTTGCTCTGAGAAGCACCACCCAAAGAGTTAGCTGCATTCAAAATCTGACCAAAGTCAGCGCTCTTATGATAATTGAACGCCAAGTTGAGATAGCTACTACGACCACGAGTAGGTGACCATACGATACCTAGCTGGTCAAAACTTACATGCGACTTGTCGCCCTTGAAGTCGATAGTTGTAGCATTATAACTAGTATGGTTCTCAGCATCGGTTTGAGCCACGACACCAGCGGAGATGCTCACTTGATTCTTACGGAAAAGACCGATACCCGCAGGGTTGGTGCCAATCGTAGAAATATCTGCACCGAGAGCCTCCATGGCTCCACCCATACCTACATATCGTGCGGTACCATTAAGACTGTTTTCAGCCAACTTGGTATCTTGGTAGGTTTCCTGAGCTAGTGCTGGGACAGCCATGAGCCCTAGCATTGCCAACATAAAATATTTAGAATTCTTCATAATCTTTCTTAGCTTAAAAACATTTCACTTATCTTCTGCTACCAAAGCTGCCGCCACCTGAGCGAGCACCACCTCCGAAGCTACCGCCAGAGTGACCGCCACCAAAGCTACCACCACCGAAGCTACCTCCGCCAAAGCTGCCGCCACGATTGCCAAAGCCTCCAAAATTGGAGTTGCTATTAGATGGCACCGAGTTACCATAGTTGCTGTTAGAACGAGAACCGAAACGATTGCTGCTGTTATTATTGAAGGTACGATTATTGCTCGTATCATAGCGACTACCATTCTTGCCAGGTCCACCCCAACTGCGATTGCCGGCCAATCCACGAGGGTTGCCTCCATAGCTTACATGAGAATAGACTGGACCGCCCCAATACCAAGGGCTATAATAACCACCCCATCCATAATACCAAGGATCGTACCAACCATAGTAGCCTGCATAGCCATAGTACCAAGGATCGTAGAATGGATCAAACCAAGGGTCGTACCATCCAGCATAATAGCCATAACGCCAAGGATTTCTCCATCCCCAGTAGCCACTACGCCAATAGTATGGACCTACACCATAATAATCATAGAACCAAGGATTGTAGTAGCCATCCCAACGGCTCAGATCACGAGTATATTCGAAATCCTCATCCTGGTTGATGTACTTCTTGGCGAAAGCTGCATCATCATAGATAGAATCAGGTTTCACACCCTTGTCGAGACGGAAAGAGATGATGTCGTTGCCCAGGGAATCCGTTGTGATACCCTGATAGTGACTGAGGATACGGCCATTGCGATTGTACTCATCAACAGATCGAGGGCTACCCGACCAATATATTGCATAGATACTATCACGGCGAGCACGTTGCTGGTTGTAAGCCTTGATTCTCTGCTCACGCAAGGCTGCTTCCTTCTTGGCCTCTTGTTTCGGATTGAAATAGAGGTCATCGTCCTGTGCCATTGACACCAATGGCAACGCTGCCCAAAGGACTGTACAAAGAACTAACTTTTTCATTATATTGCTCCTTTTCTTTTAATTTTTTTCAGATGTTGATTCCTGAATGTGCTAGTCAGCCATCCCATATCATGAGAAGAGCATTTTTTAGCCTCATTCGTCACTTTTAAAATCATCTGAGTGCAAAATTATTGCTTATTCTTATGCAAAATTAAAGAAAAACCCTAAATAATGGTAGGTTTTTCCCTATTTTTTATAAATTTGCAGTGTTTTTTAGACAATAACAAGAAATCAAGAGCAAGATATGAAATATTTAGTAGCCAAATTTAAGATAGCAACGAGCGAAGACTTGTTGCAAGTGTGCAAGGACCTCTTGGCAGATAGTGCCGCAGAGGCAGGTTTCGAATCCTTCGAGGAAACTCAGGAAGGACTGGAGGCGTATGTGCAGAAAGAATTGTTTGACAAGGATGCCCTCGATGCTTCCATCGCCGATTTTCCTATCGAGGGAACCGACATCTCCTACACCATCGAAGATGCTGAGGACAAAGACTGGAATGAAGAATGGGAAGAGCAAGGTTTCGACCCGATCTGCGTGGATGACCAAGTACTCATCTATGATGCCAAACATCCAGAGCTCCACCCGACCACATCACCCGACCACATCGAAATTGGCATTGAGGCGAAGTTGGCTTTTGGAACTGGCAATCACGAGACCACTCGAATGATCGTCTCCACCTTATTAAATATGAACCTTTATAAGATGAGAGTTTTGGATTGCGGATGCGGAACTGGCATTCTCGGACTCGTTGCCTCCAAACTAGGGGCGAGCGAAGTGGTAGGTTATGACATCGATGAATGGAGCGTGGAAAATGCCAAGCATAATGCCCAACTCAATGGCGTAGATAACTTGGAAGTCTATTTCGGCAACGCATCGGTCATCAACCATATCAGCGGTGTGTTTGACGTAGTTCTCGCCAACATTAATCGCAACATCCTGCTAGAAGACATGAAGTCGTTCCGTGGTGTACTCAACGAAGGTGGCTACATGATACTCAGCGGTTTCTATGAGGAAGACATTCCTGTCCTACTAGAAAAGGCAAAGGAATTCGGACTATACGAGTCTGGACGAAGAACAGACAACAACTGGGCTTGCCTCGTTTTGAAAAATAAATAAAAAGACAGCATTTCTAGAAAAGATAATTTTTCTAGAGAAAAGATATAGTTCTAAGTAAGACAACATTTCTAGAGAAAGATACGTTTTTACAGAAAAACAAAAAAGGCTAGCCCAATCAAGCTAGCCTTTTTTGTGTCGAAGCCCACATTATTCTTCACTATCCTCATCCTCAGCGTCAAGGAGAGATTCCCCTTTGGAGCCGATACACAATTTGCGAAGGTCATAGAAACTTCCATTATAGATATTGAAATCGACATACCCTTTGATACCTGGCAATTTACCGGCATCAGTATGTTGCCAAAACTTCCATTTTCCTTGGTATTGCACCTTATCTACATAATAGTGGGCTATCCAATAAGGATAGTCGTCAAAGACGGGCGCACTAAGATATTTCTCCTTAAACTTGTAATACGTATAGATGATAGGCTTGGCATGATACTTATCCTCTACGATATGCAGCCATGTCAAGACATCCCTTTGAAAATCATCCACACTCTTGTCGGCTGGCTTATGCTCAATATCCAACACTGGAGGCAAGTCGCCTTCCGTTAGATGTACCTTGTCCAAGAAATAATAAGCTTGTTCACGAGCCGAAGACTTATTGCTCCAGAAGTGATAGACACCACGGATGAAACCATAGTCGCGTACTTGATTGAAATTTTCTCTGAAATGATCATCAAGACGCGATGCACCCTCGGTACTCTTGATGATGACAAAACGCACGGGACATCCCTCTATCATAGCGTTCTTGAGCTGTTCCCAGTCTATTTCTCCCTGATAATGCGAGATGTCAATGCCATGAATCTCATACCCCTCAGGGTATTCGGCATCACCATACAAAGCTCTCCACCTGAAACCGGTAGGACTGACGAAGAAATAATAAAAAGCCCAAATATAGACAAGGATGATGGCTATACCGCCTATCCACCAAGCCCATCGCGGATAACGATGCATGAATTTGGGCAAAAAAGAAGACGAACGTCTTCTGCCACGTCCCCCACCACGCCGAGTTGTATTCTTTCTCGACATGGAAGTTTTTTTCTGTGTAGAAGTCGTTCGTCTTGTTGACATATAGTATTTATACTAAATTACTTAGCCTGCTCCAGCTGGAGAGTCTTTGTGGTCTGGTCGCAAACCTCAGATGGACCC
>ULUS01033877.1_pt1 | contig 56826 bp, 47 predicted proteins | sample 1958761 | NCBI WGS metagenome assembly ULUS01 (sample SAMEA4835767, study PRJEB28245) | human gut metagenome | biome: gut microbiome; material: fecal sample | place: Denmark | collected 2008
ATATATATTATATTATTTTTTCTTGCTTACGATTCGTGACATATAGCACGCATATATAAAGCGTGACGTCACGTTTCGACTGTTTGCAAGCAAGGATGGAGAGACGTTTTATTTGATGATAGTTTTTCTTTACATCTTCGCCGTATCGCGTATGGGGCTGCGTCTTCCTTCGGCAGCAATAGTTTGCAGACAAGTAACGGGCTGCGTTATCAGCAAGGCAGAAGTCAGTTAGTGTGCCGTTAGCCGTGCGTTACCCTGCCGTTAGCATCCGTTAGTGTGCCGTTAGCGTCTGTTTGTGTGCCGTTAGCGGTGAGCAGATGCGCTCGTGGAGTGCAGAACGTTTCATCTTTCTTTACACGTATCGGTTGCGCGACATGTTTTTTCATTGTCCGTGTCTTTTTGGCATGGTTTTTGCTATAGCCCATTGCACACTGCAAAAGGCCGAAATAAAACGCATATTTGGGGAAACTGTCACGTTTTTACTGATTCAGCGGTCACTTATCCCGTAAACACGGAGGTTTCCGCTTGTTGATCGGGAGCGAACTATCCGCGAGCAGGAAGCCTTTTGGAGGGTACGACTTACAGTTTTACAACAGACGGACAACAATCATTTGCCATTTCCCGATGGCCCCTTTCTCTGCCCGGCTTGCCATGCAAGGCATTGGTCATGAACGTATGCACGCACGTTTCGAACGTCCCTGTTTTTGCCCGACATGGCTTCAGGGAGCAAACCTTGTAGCCCAGGGTGTTACTCCGTCATGCCCTGACTATGCTTTCTGTCCGCCCGACAAGCAAACCTGCATGGGGTTGCCTGCCCCATTCGCTCGCCAAGCCATGGAGCCATGCCCATGATTGCTGCAGCACGATTCGGGCAGGCACGACAAAAAAAAGTGACAGAACACATCCGTCACGGACGTTTCTGCCACATAAATATATAAAGGTATATAAGTTACTTCTTGGCCGCTGGCTTGTATGCCTTGTTGAGTCCGGCAATCACCTCGTTGGTGATGTCGTATGCCTTGTCGGCACAAAGGATGTTGTCGCCCTGCTTGGCGAAAATCATGGCATACTTCTTGTCCTTGTTGTAACGTGCCAGATAGTTGTGGATGCTGTCGGAGAGCGCCTTGTTATACTTGGCCGTCTCGGTCTGGAATTCGCTGCTCAGACGCTGGTTGAGGCTCTGCAGGTCAGCGTTCTGCTTCTGCAGGTTGGCATTTACAGCCTCAGCCTGCTCACGCGTATACTTGTTGGCCTGGATGTCCTGCTGGAACTTGGCGGCAGCCTGCTGCAGGTTGGCGTTTTTCTGGCCGAGTGTGTTCTGGATGTTCTGGCCCTTCTTCTCGAGAATGAGCGAATAGTCCTTGCAGAACTTATACTGCGACATGATAGAGTCTACCTCGACATAAGCGAACTTGACATCGCCGGAAGCCTGCGAAGCAGATGCGGGTTTCTCGTCAGCCTGTGCGTTCTGCTTGTTGCAAGAAGTCATGGCAACAGCTGCGAAAGCCGCCAAAGCCACGATGCGGAAAAAGTTTCTTTTCTTCATTTTCTGTTATGATGTTTGTTTCTATATATAGCAATAATTAACACGGGAAATGGCAGTGTTTGTGCCAATTTTCCTAACTTTGCACTTGCAAAGGTAATGATTTCTTTATGAATACAAACAATAAATTCAATAAATAATGAATAAAAGTGATTTAAAACCCGCATGCGTATTCGAGCAATTCGCTAAAATCAATGCCATTCCCCGCCCTTCCAAGCACGAGGAAAAGATGATTGAGTATCTGAAAAACTTCGGCGAAAGCCACGGACTGGAAACGGAAGTGGACGAAACCGGCAACGTGATTATCAGAAAGCCTGCCACCAAAGGCTACGAAAATAAGAAGACCGTCATCCTGCAGAGCCACATGGACATGGTGTGCGACAAGCTGGTTGACGTGGACTTCGACTTCAGCAAGGACGCCATACAGACCTATATCGACGGCGAATGGCTCACAGCCAAGGGCACCACACTGGGTGCCGACGACGGCATCGGCGACGCCATAGAGCTTGCCATCCTGGAGAGCAACGACATCGAGCACGGCCCTATCGAGTGTGTGTTCACACGCGACGAGGAGACACAGCTCACCGGTGCCATGGGCATGAAGGCAGGATTCATGAAGGGACAGATGCTCATCAACCTCGACTCTGAAGACGAGGGACAGATCTTCGTGTCGTGTGCAGGCGGACGCGCCACCACAGCCCTGTTCAAGTTCAACCGTGAAGAGGCACCCGAAGGCTACTTCTTCATGGAAGCTTCGCTCAAGGGACTGAACGGCGGACATTCCGGCGACGACATCGAAAAGAAGCGTGCCAATGCCATCAAGGTGCTCGACCGCTTCCTATACATCGAACTGCAGAAGACCGATCTGCGCCTCGTGTCGTTCAACTCAGGCAAGATGCACAATGCCATCCCACGCGACGGCAAGGTAGTGTTTGCCGTGCCTGCCGCACAGAAAGAGCAGGTGAAGGCCGACTGGAACGTGTTCATGGCTGGCGTGGAAGACGAGTTCCACGTGACCGACCGCAGCATGGAACACCGGCTGGAGAGCACCGAGGCTGCCAAGGTCATCGAGAAGAAGGTGGCAGACAACTTCATCCGTGCCATCCAGGCTCTCGACAACGGCGTGTTCGCCATCTGCCAGGACCCCGAGCTCAACGGCATGGTGGAGACATCGAGCAACGTGGCAAGCATCGTGACCTCGGAAAACGAAATCAGCATCGTGGCAAGCCAGCGCTCCAACGTGATGAGCAACCTGGACAACATGTGCAACACCGTGAAAGCAGCCTTTGAGCTGGCTGGTGCCGAAGTGGCACAAACCGACGGATATCCTGCATGGAAGATGCGCCCGAACAGCGAACTGACCGAGCTGGCAGTGAAGACCTACGAGAAGCTGTTCGGCAAGAAGCCCGTGGTACGCGGCATCCACGCAGGTCTGGAGTGTGGACTGTTCTCCGAGCGTTATCCCGACCTCGACATGGTGTCGTTCGGACCTACACTCCGTGGCGTGCACACACCCGACGAGAAACTCTTGATTCCGACTGTAGAGATGGTGTGGAATCACTTGCTGGAGATTCTCAAGAATGTGCCTGAAGAATAAAGGAACAAAACCACAGACAACCCATATTCGGGTAGAAGAGCCGCAGGGCTCTCCTACCCGATTTTTCTTTAAAACCAAAACGGTGACCACAAGCCGTCGCGGACCATTGTCACCCTCTACTTATTAAAACCCTAAAATAAATTCTTGCGTACTATGATAAGAATATGAAAGATTAATGGAAAGTTAGGTGTAGAAAGCTGTTAGAGCGGAAGGAAGAAGTTCTCAGACGCGAGACACTTCTTTCCCCACCGCCTTTGCCACAGGGCAATAGAAATAGATTGTTCCAGGTAGTAATGTATACCTTTGCACGAAAAGAAGCGCCACGTCAGAATGGTACAACTTCGAAGGCCAGCAGCAAGACTATCTCACCCGCAACGATGAACAGTCCCCAAAACAGATGCACCAAACCTTCTTCATTCTTTCTGAGCCAAGAGTAAGCCCTTGATGGCCATGACGGGCGCGCTGAAGTTTGTTTTAAGTTTATCATATCATTCTATTTTGTTTCGTTCGATTGGTGCTGCAAAAGTAAGTCAAGAAGAGGTGCGATGCAAATATCAGCAGACGTAAAAGAACGTAAAAAGCTAAAAAACAAACGTAAAAAGGCGTAAAAAGACAAGAAAATGCCGTATATTTGCCGCACGGACCAACACTATATCTATGACCTTTCAACTCAAAGAGCGGTTGGAAACATTTATCAACAGCCGCACAGTCAACCGCGAAGAGCGTACCCGCCTCATAGTGTTCCTCATCAGCAACGTGATGTTCCTGACGGGATTGCCTCTGCACATCCTCGGATACATTGGTGCCGACGACCCGTCACTGCATGGCATATCTGCCGTGTTTTGGTTTTTGCTCGTCTTCATTTTTCTCCTCTACCTGTGGAAAAGGGTTACGCTGATACAAACCATCTGCGTCTTTGCCATCGTTTCGCAACTGACAGAATCGGCACGTATTGTCTATCTTGCCACCGAAATGCCCGACAACTTCGAGCGCGTGATTGTGATCAACCTGGTCATATCGTTTGCCATAGTCATCTACCTTGTGCTTGCTTTCGTCAAGACCGTGCCCGCAATAGTTACCGCCATCAACCTGCTCACCATATTCTATGCGTCGTACATCAACCCGCAAGCCGTAAACCCCCACTTCCTGCTCCTTTTCTCATTCATAGAAATCTTCTCGTGCATATTGGGCTACATCATTTGGCACAGCATGCACAGCCTGCAGCAGGAAACCACTGAATACATGAAAACACAGGACGGCATACTTGAAGCATTCGGAATGAGCAAGCAAGAGCTGGTGGCCTACCTGCAAATGTGCCGCAACAACAGACAGGAACAGAAAACCATCACGAACTTCTTCAACTACCTCGACGAACAGTCGGAGAAGAACCTGCTCAACGCCGTGGAGCAACGAAAGGCCGAAATCAGGCTCCAACAGGAAAACTTTGCCCGCCTCTACCCTCAACTGACGCCCACGGAACTGGAAGTTTGCCGGCTGGTGATGAACGGAAAAACCGTGAACGACATAGCCCGCATCATGGACAAGAGCACAAACAATGTCAGCACCGTACGGATACACATCCGCAAGAAATTAGGCCTGCAGCCTGGCGACGACTTGAGGAAAGCACTCTGTGAGGCTGTGAAATAAACGAGATGACAAGCGGACAAGGCCAAGCGACCGATTGTTTTTCCTGTCCGGCCAGTCTTCACCCCAACCGGAGACACAAGTACCACTCCCTATCAAAGACCAACCCAAAATGACACTCGGGAACCACAAATATCTTTTTGGCACACATTTTGCTTGACACCTACATAAACAAACAAAACAACTAAAAATATGCAGAAAGGTAATATCGGGGTTACAACCGAGAACATTTTCCCCGTCATCAAAAAGTTTCTCTACTCAGACCACGAGATTTTTCTCCGTGAAATGGTGTCGAATGCAGTAGACGCAACGCAAAAGATAAAGACATTAGCCGAGAAGGGAGACTTCAAAGGCGAATTGGGCGACTTGACAGTGCACGTGAACCTGGATAAGGACAAGGGCACGCTGACTATCAGTGACCGCGGTATAGGCATGACAGAAGAGGAAATAGACAAATACATCAACCAGATTGCGTTCTCTGGCGTGAACGACTTCCTCGACAAATACAAGGACAACGCCAATGCCATCATCGGCCACTTCGGACTGGGCTTCTACTCCTCGTTCATGGTGAGCAAGAAGGTGGAAATCATTACACGCAGCTACAAGGACGGCGCCAAGGCCGTGAAATGGAGCTGTGACGGAAGTCCTTCGTACGAAATATCTGAAGCCGAGAAAGAAGGACGCGGTTCGGACATCGTACTCTACATTGACGATGACTGCAAAGAATTCCTCGAGAAGAACAAGATAGAAGAGTTGCTCAACAAATACTGCAAGTTCCTGCCAGTACCTGTGGCCTTCGGCAAAAAGACAGAATGGAAGGACGGCAAGCAGGTGGACACCGACGAGGACAACATTATCAACAACGTGGAACCCCTGTGGACCAAGACACCCAGCACACTGAAAGACGAGGACTACAAGAGTTTCTACCGCACCCTCTACCCCATGCAGGACGAGCCGCTGTTCTGGATTCACCTCAACGTGGACTATCCGTTCAACCTCACCGGCATACTCTACTTCCCGAAAATCAAGTCGAACATCGACATACAGCGCAACAAGATACAACTCTATTGCAACCAGGTATTCGTCACCGACCAGGTGGAAGGCATCGTGCCTGAATTCCTCACCCTGCTCCACGGTGTCATCGACTCGCCCGACATTCCGTTGAATGTGAGCCGTTCATACCTGCAGAGCGACAGCAACGTGAAGAAAATCTCCACCTACATCACCAAGAAGGTGGCAGACCGCCTGCAGAGCATCTTCAAGGAAGACCGCAAGGACTACGAACAGAAGTGGGACGATCTGAAGATATTCATCAACTACGGAATGCTCTCGCAGGAAGACTTCTACGAGCGCGCCAAGGACTTCGCGCTGATGAAAGACGTGGAAGGCAAGTACTTCACCTTCGAGGAATACAAGACTCTCATCAAGGACAACCAGACCGACAAGAACGGACAGCTGGTGTATCTCTACGCCAACAACAAGGACGAGCAGTACACCTATATCGAGGCAGCCAAGAAGAAAGGCTACAGCGTGCTTCTGCTCGACGGACAACTCGACACGCCAATGGCCTCCATGCTGGAACAGAAACTGGAGAAGAGCCGCTTCGTACGCGTGGACAGTGACACCGTAGACAGACTTATCGTCAAGGAAGACCTGAAGAAGAGCGAACTGAATGACACAGACCGTGCCAATTTGTCACAGGTGTTCCGTTCACAACTGCCAACACTCAACAAGGTGGAATTCAATGTGGAAGTGCAGCCCCTGGGCGAAGAAGGCCAGCCAGTGCTCATCACACAAAGCGAGTATATGCGCCGAATGAAAGACATGAGCCGTTACCAGAGCGGCATGTCGTTCTATGCACAGATGCCAGATGCCTACAGTCTGGTTCTCAACAATGAGCATCCGCTCATCAAGAAAGTGCTCGAAGAGGAAACAGCCAACTGTGGAGAAGCCCTCAAGCCCATCGAGAGCGAAATGAAGGGACAAGAGGCACGACTCGCAGCCCTGCACCAGACACAGAGCAAGAAAAAGCCGGAAGAACTCACACAGGAAGAGAAGGACGACCTGAAGAACACAGAGAAGGCCATAGAAGACCAGCGCGAGAAGAAAAACAAGATTATAGCCGACTATGCAAAAGACAACAAGGTGGTGCACCAACTCATCGACCTCGCCCTCTTGCAGAACGGCATGCTGAAGGGCGCAGCCCTCAACAAGTTCCTCGAAAGAAGCGTGGAAATGATCGGCAAGTAAAGACTTCACAGATAATACAGAATAGTTGTAAGGCGACAGGCACAAGGTCTGTCGCCTTATTTTTTATACTTACACGCGCGCATTTAATTGTTTTTAACTACACTGCATACAACTTTTTCTGTCAATGTCTTGTCACATTCACAGATTTTTATTTACTTTGCAATATAATCAATCACTAATTAAAACTATTCTTCATGATGAACACGACCGAAACCGAGAATCGCTGTGGTCTGAAAAGAAAAGATTTCCAGACCACCATCAATGGGAAAAATACAGATTTGTATATCCTGAGAAACAAGCAAGGCAACGAAGTTGCAGTAACCAACTACGGAGGAGCAGTGCTGGCCATCATGGTGCCCGACCGCAACGGCAACTATGCCAATGTGATCGAAGGTCACGACAGCATAGAGCACGTGGTGAACAGTCCGGAGCCATATCTGAGCACACTCATCGGCAGATACGGCAACCGCATCTGCAAAGGCAAGTTCCAACTGCACGGCAAGGAATACTCACTTGCTCTCAACAACGGTGCCAACTCACTGCATGGCGGCAACAAAGGATTCAATACGAAAGTGTGGGACGCCCTGCAGATGAACGACCAGTCTGTGGTGATGAACTACGTGAGTTCCTACGGTGAAGAGGGATACAGCGGTGAACTGAAAGTAACCGTCATCTACACCTTCACCGACGACAACGAATTCACCATCGAGTACATGGCCACCACCAACAAGAAGACCATCGTCAACCTCACCCACCACGGTTTCTTCAACCTGGCAGGCATTGCCAATCCCTCACCGACAGTTGAGAACGTGCTCTGCGAAATCAACGCAGACTACTACCTGCCCATCGACGAGACATCTATCCCTACAGGCGAAGTGAGATTCGTGAAAGACACTCCTTTCGACTTCCGCACACCCAAGGCCATAGGACAGGACATCAATGCCGACAATGAGCAAATCAAGAACGGCACAGGCTATGACCACAACTACGTGCTGAACAAGAAGGAAGAGGGCGAACTCAGTTTTGCAGCCCGACTCACCGAACCTACCAGCGGACGCACCATGGAGGTATACACCACGGAACCAGGCATACAACTCTACACCGGCAACTTCCTCTTCGGATTTGAAGGCGCACACGGTGCCACATTCCCCAAAAGAAGTGCCGTCTGCCTGGAAGCACAACACTTCCCCGACACGCCAAACCATCCATACTTCCCGTCAGTGGTGCTTGCACCAGGCGGACAATACAAACAAAAGACCATTTACAAGTTCGGCGTGGCCAAGTAAACGTGAAAACACCTTATTATATTAAATAACTAATCATTTAGCAGGTTCAAGCGCTGTAGTCTCCGAATATCATAATTCCGAGCTACAGCCCTTGAACTTATGGCTATTCATTCAAAACAATACAGAAACCAAGAACTCAAAATGAGCAATCAAGCAAAACAACAAGGGGGAAACATGGTGGCCATTATCACGATGTGCTTCATCTTCGCCATGATTTCGTTCGTCACCAACATGGGCGCCCCGTTCGGCAACATCTGGGGCTACAAATATGAGTGGGCATCCATGATGGGTAACATGATGAACTTCGCAGCCTACCTTTTCATGGGAATACCTGCTGGAAAGATGCTGGAAAGCAAGGGATACAAGAAAACAGCACTTATAGCTCTCGGTGTGGGTATTGTGGGCCTGGCCATACAATACACATCGAGCATCGTGGGCGACAACATAGCCTTGTTCAAAGTAAACGGAGGTGATGTGTGCCTCAACCTGATTATCTACCTGATAGGCGCCTTCATCTGCGGATTCTGCGTGTGCATGCTCAACACTGTAGTGAACCCCATGCTCAACCTTCTGGGTGGCGGCGGCAACCGCGGCAACCAGTTCATACAGCTTGGAGGAACGCTCAACTCGCTCACCGCAACCCTCACTCCACTGCTCACCGGCGTGATGGTGGGCACAGTGACCAAGGAAACAAGCATGAGCAATGTAGCTCCGCTGCTGTTCATAGGCATGGGCGTATTTGCCGCAGCTTTCGTGATTATCAGCATGGTGACCATACCGGAACCACAGGCAGAACACAAGGACGAGAAATACGAAAGCAGTCCTTGGGCTTTCCGCCACTGCGTATTGGGCGTTATTGCCATCTTCTTCTATGTGGGTGTGGAAATTGGTATCCCAGCCCAGCTCAACTTCTACATCACCAACATGCACTTCGAAGGTGCAGCCTCCGTGGGCGGAGCCTTTGCTGCCGTCTACTGGCTGCTGATGATGTGCGGCCGCTTCCTCAGCTCGTTCATCAGTGGCAGCGTGTCGACCAAGGTCCAGATGACCGTCGTGTCGGCAGTGGCCATAGCCCTGCTGCTCGTAGCCATCATCATGCCTGAAACCAGCACCATCAACTTCAACATGGCAGGCGACTCCGGCGTGGCCAAGTTCTTCAAACTGGCAGCCAACGAACAGGGCATGGTGGCTTTCACTATTCCGGCCAAGTGTGTGCTCATTGCCCTTTGCGGACTGTGCACATCCATCATGTGGGGCGGCATCTTCAACCTCGCTGTCGAAGGTCTCGGCAAATACACTGCCCAAGCATCAGGCATCTTCATGATGATGGTGGTAGGCGGCGGCATCATGCCCCTCTTCCAGGACGGCATCGCCAAGGCAGCAGGCCCCATCGCCAGCTACTGGCTCATCATCGCCATGGTGGCTTACATCCTGCTGTACACCCTCTTCGGAAGCAAGAACGTGAACAAAGACATCCCCGTATAACTAACATTATCAATCAACAAACTAAAACTTTATAACTATGGAAATAGAACATGTGAGAAGTCGTTTCATCAAGCATTTTGATGGACAAACAGGAAATATATACGCATCACCGGGCCGTATCAACCTCATAGGCGAGCACACAGACTACAACGGAGGATTCGTATTCCCTGGTGCCGTGGACAAAGGCATCATGGCAGAAGTGCGACCTAACGGCACAAACACCGTGATGTGCTACTCCATTGACCTGAAGGACCGCGTAGAATTCAAGGTTGACGACCCACAAGGCCCACGTGCAAGTTGGGCACGCTACATCTACGGCATTGTGCAGGAAATGCGCAAGTTGGGTGTAGACGTGAAGGGATTCAACACTGCCTTCTCGGGCGACGTGCCCCTCGGAGCAGGCATGTCTTCGTCTGCAGCCTTAGAGAGTTGCTTTGCCTATGCCATCAACGATCTTTTCGCCAACAACCGCATTTCCAAGTGGGACATGGCGTTGGCAGGTCAAGCCACGGAGCATAACTACTGCGGCGTGAACTGTGGCATTATGGACCAGTTTGCAAGCGTGTTCGGCAAAGAAGGATGCCTGATGCGTTTGGATTGCCGTAGCCGTGAGTTTGAATACTTCCCCTTCAAACCGGTAGGCTACAAACTCGTGCTCCTCGACTCCGTGGTGAAACACGAACTGGCAGGTTCGCCCTACAATGACCGTCGCAATAGTTGTGAAAACGTAGTGAAACACATTGCAGCCAAGCATCCGGAAGGAAAATTCGAGACGCTGCGCGACTGCACATGGGAACAACTCGACGAGGTGCGTCAAGAAGTGGGAGAAGAGGACTACAAGCGTGCCCGCTTCGTTCTCGGTGAGAAAGACCGCGTGCTCGCTGTATGCGATGCCCTTAACGCAGGCGACTACGAAACCGTAGGCAAGAAAATGTATGAGACTCACGAGGGACTGTCGAAAGACTACGAGGTAAGTTGCGAGGAACTCGATTACCTGAACGATCTCGCCAAGGCCAATGGAGTGACCGGAAGCCGCATCATGGGCGGAGGTTTCGGAGGATGCACCATCAACCTGGTGAAAGACGAACTCTACGACCAGTTCATTGCTGACGCCAAGGCAAAGTTTGCCGCAAAATACGGACATGAGCCTAAGGTGTATGATGTGGTAATAAGCGACGGCTCAAGAAAAGTCTGCTAACCATTCACCCTCAATATAAGAAAAGCGTGCTTGCCCCAAAGGCTTGCACGCTTTTCTTTTGTGCGCACACAGCAACACAAACACTTAAAAAGTGTTATTTAAGCATTCTTTGGATAAAAAAGAAGAGAACAATAGATACAATGTATAGATATTTATTGTAATTTTACACCCAAATCAAGAAAAACAAAACCAACAACCAAATCATGAGAAAAGCAAAGACACTTCTTTGGAGCACAGGCCTCGCCACATTGCTCCTCGCGGCCTGCCAATCGGCCCCACAGTCAAACCTGACCGTATCGGGTCTCGACCCAACGGCTTTCGACTCTACCGTCAACGGCAAGCCCGTGAAACTCTACACCCTTAAAAACGACAACGGCATTGAGGTGTGCATCACAAACTTCGGCGGCCGTGTGGTATCGCTTGTGGTTCCCGACAAGAACAAAACGCCCACGGACGTAGTGCTCGGATATGACAACCTGAAGCAATACACAGATTCGGTGAACAGTCCGAGCGACTTTGGCTCTACCGTAGGACGCTATGCCAACCGCATCAACAAGGGCAAACTGACGGTGGCTGGCAAGAAGTACCAACTGCCTCGAAACAACTTCGGCCACTGCCTGCATGGAGGAACGTCAGGATGGATGTATCAGGTATATGACGCCGTACAGCCCAACGACAGCACTCTGAAACTGTCCATCGTCTCACCCGACGGCGACAACGGATTCCCCGGTACCGTGAAGGCTACAGCCACATATACAGTGCTGAGCGACAACACGTTGGACATCAAGTTTGAAGCAACGACTGACAAAGAGACCGTCATAAACATGACCAACCACAGTTACTTCAATCTCAATGGTGACCCGTCGAAACCGGGCACAAACATGATTCTCTATGTCAATGCGGACAAGTTCACCCCCACCGACTCTACTTACATGACTACCGGCGAAATTCTGCCAGTCTTCAGCAGTCCGTTTGACTTCCGCAAGCCAAGAGCCCTCTACACCACTATTGACGATACCACCAACTATCTCATCAAGAATGCACAAGGCTACGACCACAACTGGTGTCTGAACACCTACAAGAACGGTAAAGGCGACGACACCAAGGTGTGTGCCTCGCTCTATTCACCCACAACGGGCATCTTCCTGAGAATGTACACCAACGAACCAGGCGTGCAGGTATATACAGGCAACTTCCAGGGCACAGGCATCAGTTGCAAGCACGGCATCAAATATCCCAAGCACGTATCCGTCTGCCTGGAAAGTCAGAAATATCCAGACTCTCCCAACAAGAAGAAATGGCCTTCACCATATCTCAAGCCCGGAGAAAAGTACTACAGCCATGTGGCCTACAAGTTCTCTGTAAGAACCAAGGAAGAATAACAAAGAAAACCAATAACAATAAAAAGACATGCAATTATTAGACTGGATTGTGATAGGTGTCTTCTGCTTGGCACTTATCGGTATCGTATTATGGGTGGTCAAGCAGAAGAACAATGACTCTGCCGATTACTTTCTGGGAGGTAAGGACGCTACATGGATAGCGATCGGTGCTTCCATCTTTGCCTCCAACATCGGTTCGGAACACCTGATTGGACTTGCAGGAGCTGGTGCTTCGAGCGGAATGGCCATGGCCCACTGGGAAATCCAAGGATGGATGATTCTTATTCTTGGATGGGTGTTCGTCCCCTTCTATACCCGCTCCATGGTTTACACCATGCCCGAATTCCTCGAACGCAGATATAACAAGGAAAGCCGTACAATTCTATCAGTCATCTCGCTCATCAGCTACGTACTTACCAAGGTGGCTGTGACGGTGTATGCCGGAGGATTGGTGTTCCAGCAAGTGTTCGGTATCAAGGAACTGTGGGGCATTGACTTCTTTTGGATTGCAGCCATCGGATTGGTGCTCATCACTGCCATCTACACCATCTTCGGCGGCATGAAGAGCGTGCTCTATACTTCCGTGCTACAGACGCCTATTCTCCTCTTGGGGTCCCTGATTATCCTTGTGCTCGGACTGAAAGCAGTAGGCGGTTGGGACCAGGTGATGACCATCTGTTCTCTGGAACCTGTCAACGAATATGACGATCACATGACCGACTTGATACGTGACCTCCGCGACCCGCAGTATCCATGGCTCGGAGCATTGGTAGGTTCGGCCGTCATCGGCTTTTGGTACTGGTGTACAGACCAGTATATCGTTCAGCGTGTGCTCTCCGGCAAGAACGAAAAGGAAGCTCGCCGCGGTACCATCTTCGGTGCATATCTGAAGTTACTGCCCGTGTTCATCTTCCTCATCCCCGGCATGATTGCCTACGCCCTGAACCAGAAGAACGGAGGATTCCTGCCTGTAGACGCCACCGGTGCAGTTTTGAGCGATGCAGCATTCCCCACACTCGTGGCCAAGCTACTTCCCACTGGAGTTAAAGGACTCGTAGTATGTGGCATTCTGGCTGCCCTGATGAGTTCACTTGCATCCCTGTTCAACTCATCGGCCATGCTCTTCACCATTGACTTCTATAAGCGTCTGCGCCCGCAGACCTCAGAAAAGGCACTGGTGCGCATCGGCCAAATAGCCACAGTGGTCATTGTGGTGCTTGGCATCCTGTGGATACCTATCATGCGCAGTGTCGGCAACGTGCTCTACAACTATCTGCAGGATGTGCAGAGTGTGCTGGCACCGGGCATTGCCGCAGCCTTCCTGCTGGGAATCTGCTGGAAACGCGCATCTGCAAAGGGAGGCATGTGGGGACTGCTTGCCGGCATCATCATTGGTCTTACCCGATTGGGCGCCAAGGTGTACTACAGCAACGTCAGCGATGCCCAGGACAACTGGTTCAAAGCTGTGTTCTATGATTTCAATTGGCTCTACTTCTGCGGCGCCATGCTCGTGGTATGCTGCCTGATTGTGGCCATCGTGAGCCTCTGCACGGAAGCTCCCGACCCTCAAAAGATACAAGGACTCGTGTTCGGCACTTCCACACCGGAACAGCGTGCAGCCACTCGTGCCAGCTGGAACAAGTGGGATGTGATACACACAGTGATTATCCTTGGCATTACTGTAGCATTCTACATTTACTTCTGGTAAAATGACAAATTTCTATCAAGACCACACCAAAGTCTACGTTTCGGTGGACTGCATCATCTTCGGGTTCGAGGAAGACAAGCTCAAGATTCTCCTCGGAAAGCGAAAGATGGATCCTGGACGCGGGCAATGGTCGCTATACGGAGGCTTCGTCAACGCCAATGAGAGTGTTGACGAAGCCGCAAACCGCGTGCTGAAGACTCTCACGGGCATGAGCAAAGTGTACATGAAACAGGTAGGCGCATTCGGTGCCGTTGACCGTGATCCTGGTGAACGCGTAATTTCCATTGCCTATTGCGCACTCATCAACGTGAAAGACTACGACGACGCACTGCGCGAGGAGCACCAAGTGGAATGGGTCAACATGGACGAAATGCCCCAGTTGTATTCCGACCACAACGATATGGTAGCCAAAGCCTTGTCTATCCTTAGACGAAGAATCGCTACAGAGCCTATCTGTTTCAACCTTCTGCCGAGTCTCTTCACGCTGACACAACTGCAACATGTGTATGAAGCCATTCAAGGAGAAGAGACCGACAAACGCAACTTCCGCAAAAGAATCAAGAACATGGACTTTATTGAAAAGACTGAGCTGATAGACCACAAGACTTCTAAACGCGGTGCTGCACTCTTCCGTTTCAACAAAAAAGCCTTTAAGGAAGAAGCCGTATTCAAATTATAGGAACTTAACAACAAAAGATATGCTTGAAGAACTGAAAGAAAAAGTATTCCGTGCCAACCTTGACCTGGTGAAGCACAACCTCGTGATTTTCACTTGGGGCAACGTGTCGGGCATAGACAGAGAAAAAGGTTTGGTTGTCATTAAGCCTTCCGGCGTGAGCTACGACACCATGAAAGCATCTGACATGGTGGTGGTAGACCTGCAGACAGGGAAAGTGGTGGAAGGAGACCTGAACCCTTCTTCCGACACACCAACCCATCTGGTACTGTATCGTGCTTTCCCCGAAATAGGTGGCATAGTGCACACCCACTCCACCTACGCCACAGCCTGGGCACAGGCAGGCAAAGACATTCCAAACATCGGCACCACACATGCCGACTATTTCCACGACGACATACCTTGCACAGCCGACATGACCGAAGCTGAAGTAAAGGGCGACTATGAATTGGAAACAGGAAATGTCATTGTGAAAAGAATCAAGGACGGCAATATAAACCCCATACACACACCCGGTGTTCTCGTAAAAAACCATGGTCCATTCTCCTGGGGCAAGAATGCCGACAATGCAGTATATAATGCCGTGGTGATGGAACAAGTGGCCAAGATGGCTTTCATCTCGTTCAGCGTCAACCCCAACACTACTATGAATCCCTTGCTCGTGGAGAAGCATTTCAGTAGAAAGCATGGTCCCAATGCCTACTACGGACAAAAGAAAAAGCACTAAAGGACAATGACGCAAAGGCCCCGTGAACAAATTTTCACGGATTAAGCCGGCAACTTTATTTATTCAACAACTAACAAAACTTATTACTATGATCAAAGCTTTTGAGGATTTCGAAATATGGTTCGTCACAGGTGCACAGCTCCTCTACGGAGGTGACGCCGTGAAACAAGTAGACGGGCACTCCAAGGAGATGGTAGACGGCTTGAACCAGTCTGGCAGACTTCCCATTAAAGTGGTTTATAAAGGCACTGCCAACAATACACATGAAGTGGCAGACGTAATGGCGGCAGCCAACAACGAAAAGAAGTGCGTGGGTGTCATCACATGGATGCACACATTCTCACCTGCCAAGATGTGGATACATGGTCTGCAGATTCTGCGCAAGCCATTGCTCCACCTCCACACGCAATACAATCAGCACATTCCTTATGAGACAATGGATATGGACTTCATGAACCTCAACCAGAGTGCTCACGGAGACCGCGAGTATGCCCATATCCTGTCCAGACTCCGCAAGCCACGCAAGACGGTCATCGGCTACTGGAAAGACGCCAAGACCCAAGACCACATTGCCGTTTGGGAACGCGTGTGCGCTGCCTGGGCTGACGCTCAGGATTGTCTCATCCTGCGCTTCGGTGACCAAATGAACAACGTGGCTGTAACCGATGGCGACAAGGTGGCTGCCGAACAAGTGCTGGGCTATCACGTTGACTATTGCCCATTCTCAACCGTGATGCAGTATTTCGACCAAATCAAGGACGAGGATGTGACAGCACTGGTGAAAGACTTGTACTTCAAGCAATACACGGTGGCAGAAGAACTGAAAGACGAAAGCACAGAAGCCTACCGCAAAATCTGGAATGCAGCCAAAGCCGAACTCACATTGCGAGCCGTACTCAAAGCTTTCGGTGCAAAGGGATTCACTACAAACTTTGATGACTTGGGCGACTACAACGTGGAAGAAACAGGCAGAGGATTCGACCAAATTCCGGGTCTTGCCTCGCAGCGACTGATGCACGACGGCTACGGATTCGGTGCCGAAGGCGACTGGAAGAGTGCCGCTCTCTATCGCACCACCTGGTTCATGAGCCAAGGACTGGAAGGCGGAACATCATTCCTTGAGGACTACACGCTCAATTTCGACGGAGAGAACACGTCTATCCTTGAATCCCACATGCTCGAAATCAACCCAGACATCTCGGAGGAGGAAAAGCCAAGACTGGAAGTGCATTTCCTCGGCATTGGCATCCGCAAAACACAAACCGCCCGACTGGTCTTCACTACCAAACAGGGACACGGCGTGACAGCTACCATCGTGGATATGGGAAACCGTTTCAGGCTCATTTCCAACGACGTGAATCTCATCAAGAGCAAGCCTCTGCCCAAACTGCCAGTGGCTTCGGCACTGTGGATTCCAGAACCTACATTCGAGGTAGGTGTAGGATGCTGGATGAATGCCGGAGGCACACACCATTCGTGCTTCGGTTTCGGACTGACCGACGAGTATTGGCGCGACTATGCAGAAATTGCAGACATAGAATGTTGCATCATCAACAAGGACACTGACTATGAGCGTTTTCGCCAAGACTTGCGCGTAAACGAAGTATACTATATGCTGAACAAGGCATTAAGATAAACAAGAAAACAAAAGGCAGAAACATGACACAACCAAATGCAAAGACAACCATCGAGAGTGGCAACGCCATTCTCGGCATTGAGTTCGGTTCCACCCGAATCAAGGCTGTCTTGATAGACGCGAACAATACTCCCATAGCCCAAGGGGCGCACGAATGGGAGAACCAACTCGAAGATGGAATATGGACCTACAGTACGGAAGCCATCTGGTACGGACTGCAAAACTGTTACGCCAACCTGCGCGATAACGTGAAAAGACTCTATGACACGGAAATAGAACACTTGTCGGCCATCGGCATCAGTGCCATGATGCACGGATACATGGCGTTCGACAAGAACCAGGATATTCTCGTGCCGTTCAGGACATGGCGCAACACCAACACAGGAGAAGCAGCCAAACAGTTGTCGGAACTATTCCATTTCAACATTCCCCTTCGTTGGAGCATCAGCCATCTTTACCAGGCTATCCTCAACCAAGAACCACACGTAAAAGACATTGACTTCCTCACCACTCTGGCGGGCTACATTCATTGGCAACTCACCGGACAGAAGGTCTTGGGCATTGGCGATGCATCGGGCATGCTCCCTATTGATGCCCAGACCAAGCAGTATTCTGCCCCAATGGTGGAAAAGTTCAACAAACTCATTGCCAACAAGAATCTGGGATGGACTCTGCTCGACATTCTTCCATCCATTCTCAACGCAGGCGCCGATGCAGGCATACTGACCGAAGAAGGCGCACGACGCCTGGATGTGTCGGGACACCTCAAGGCAGGGTGTCCGCTCTGTCCTCCGGAAGGCGACGCAGGAACAGGAATGGTGGCTACGAATGCCGTGCGGCCACGCACAGGCAACGTGTCGGCCGGAACATCATCCTTTTCGATGATTGTCCTTGAGAAGGATCTCTCACAGCCCTACGAACCTATTGACATGGTGACCACACCCGACGGCAGTCCGGTAGCCATGGTGCATTGCAACAACTGTACATCTGATCTCAATGCATGGGTCGGCATGTTCAAGGAGTTCCAAATGCTCATGGGACATCCTGTAGACATGGACGACATCTTCGACAAGCTCTATCATCATGCCCTCGAAGGTGACGCAGACTGTGGAGGAATGGTGGCTTACAACTATTTCTCCGGAGAGCCTATAACAGGCCTCAGCGAAGGAAGACCTCTTTTCGTCCGCTCCGCCAACGACAAGTTCTCACTGGCCAACTTCATGCGTGCCAACCTTTATGCATCGGTGGCTGTACTGAAAATCGGCAACGACATTCTCTTTAACAAAGAACATGTGAAAGTTGACCGCATCACGGGGCATGGCGGACTCTTCAAGACCAAAGGTGTGGGACAGCGCATCCTTGCCGCTGCCATCAACTCACCCATCTCTGTTATGGAAACGGCCGGTGAAGGCGGCGCATGGGGCATCGCCCTGTTGGCAGCCTACGAGGTGAACAACGAAAAACATCTGTCGCTTGCCGACTGGCTCGACGAGCAAGTGTTTGCCGGCAACACGGGCGAAGAAATCGCCCCCACCACAGCCGACGTGGAAGGCTTCAATGCTTATATCAAGAATTATGAGGCAGGATTGCCCATTGAGCAGGCTGCCGTCAATTGCAAGAAATAGCCACAAATACCAAGACGCGGTGCACTCGCTGGCGCGGAAGTGCATCGCGTCTTTTTTATTTTTCAGTGAACCCTCACGCGCCTACGTACTATCATTGACAGAGAGCTACATAAATCGGTTTGACACAGCAACATGACTGTACAAACGCTACAAGACTCTCATACAAAAACAATCAGCGACAATGAAAAAACTCATTACCACCGCCCTACTCTCAGCGGCTTGCACATTAGGCATTCAGGCTCAGAATGCCACAGCCACCATACATGTGAACGAGGGCAAGCAAAAGATATACAAAGAGATTTACGGACAGTTTGCCGAGCACCTCGGTTCTTGTATTTACGGAGGCCTTTGGGTTGGAGAAAACTCCAAGATTCCCAACATCAAGGGCTATAGAAAAGATGTGTTCGAAGCGCTCAAGGCCCTACAGGTGCCCGTACTGCGTTGGCCTGGCGGATGTTTTGCCGACGAATACCATTGGATGGACGGCATTGGTCCCAAAGACAAGCGTCCCAAGATGCAGAACAACAACTGGGGCGGAACAATAGAAGACAACTCATTCGGCACCCACGAGTTTCTGAATCTCTGCGAAATGCTCGGCTGCGAACCATACATCAGTGGAAATGTGGGCAGCGGCACAGTGGAAGAACTCGCCAAATGGGTGGAATACATGACCAGCGACGGCGACACGCCAATGGCCAAGCTGCGCAGACAGAACGGCAGAGAGAAATCATGGAATGTGAAATTCCTCGGCGTGGGCAATGAAAGCTGGGGATGCGGCGGAAGCATGCGTCCCGACTATTATGCCGACCTCTACAGACGCTACGCCACCTACTGCCGCAACTACGACGGCCACCAACTCTATAAGATTGCCAGTGGAGCCAGCGACTACGACTACAACTGGACCAAAGTACTCATGAATCAGGTGGGCAACCGCATGAACGGCATCAGCCTGCACTACTACACCGTGAGCGGATGGACAGGAAGCAAGGGGTCCGCTACCAAATTCAATGGCGATGACTATTACTGGACATTGGGCAAGAGCCTCGGCATAGAAGACGTCATCAAGAAGCACGAAGCCATAATGGACCAAAAAGACCCCAAGAAGAAAATCGGACTGCTCGTTGACGAATGGGGAACCTGGTGGGACGAGGAACCCGGCACCATCCCAGGGCATCTCTATCAGCAGAACTCCATGCGTGACGCTTTCGTTGCAGCCCTCACGCTCAACGTGTTCCACCGCCACACAGACCGCATACGCATGGCCAACATCGCTCAGGTGGTGAACGTGCTGCAGTCTATGATTCTCACGGACCAGAAGGACAACGGCCACATGGTGCTCACACCAACCTACCATGTATTCAAGATGTATAAAGGATTCCAAGAGGCCACCTATCTGCCCACAGACATTAAATGCGACAGCATTCTGGCTCGTGGAGATTCACACGCCAAGGATGGAAGGAAAATACCACTTGTGAGCGTATCGGCAGCCAAGCAAAAAGATGGAGCAATCATCGTTTCGCTGGTGAACATCAGCCTGGACAAGATGCAAGAAGTGGCCATCTCGCTGGACGGTGCCAACAAAAAGACTGCTACAGGAGAAATACTCACCTGCAAGAACGTAAGCGATTTCAACGACTTTGAACATCCGGAAGTGGTTAAGCCCGCCTCGTTCACAGGAACAAAGATAAGCAAAACCGGGATAAAAGTGAAGCTTCCCGCCAAATCGATTGTGGTACTCACCCTGAAATAGCATCGCAATAATTTTGCAGATACACTGAAAACAACTAACTTTGTAAGCAAGTTAGGATAATAACAAAAATACCATATAACATGAACGACAAGAATTTAATGAATCATGCTGCGGACAACATCCGCATTCTGGCATCTTCAATGGTTGAAAAAGCCAAGTCTGGACACCCGGGCGGCGCTATGGGTGGAGCCGACTTCATCAACGTGCTCTTCTCGGAGTTCCTCGTTTGGGACCCAGAAAACCCGTCATGGGAAGGACGCGACCGCTTCTTCCTTGATCCAGGACACATGTCGCCGATGCTCTACTCGGCACTGGCACTCCAGGGCAAGTTTACCCTTGACGAGCTGAAAGAATTCCGCCAGTGGGGGTCACCCACTCCCGGACACCCTGAACGTGACATCAAACGGGGCATTGAAAACACCTCCGGTCCACTCGGACAGGGACACACTTTCGCAGCCGGAGCTGCTGTGGCAGAAAAATTCTTGGAGGCTCGACTCGGTCACGAAGTGATGCAGCACAAGGTGTATGCCTACATATCAGACGGAGGTGTAGAGGAAGAAATTTCCCAGGGCACAGGTCGTCTGGCTGGCATCCTCGGACTGAACAACCTCATCATGTTCTATGACTCCAACGACATCCAGCTCTCGACAGAGTGCAAGGAAGTGATGAATGAAGACACAGAGGCCAAGTATCGTGCCTGGGGATGGAACGTGACCGTTATCAACGGTAATGATCCAGACGAGATCCGCAAGGCTCTTGCCGACGCACAGAAAGAGCAGACCCACCCCACCCTCATCATTGGAAAGACAATAATGGGCAAAGGCGCACGCCAGGCCGATGGCTCAAGCTATGAGCACAGCATCAAGACACACGGAGCACCTCTGGGTGGCGACGCCTATGTGAACACAATCAAAAACCTGGGCGGTGACCCCGAGAATCCATTCGTTATCTTCCCCGATGTAGAAAAGCTCTATGCCGACCGTCGCGAAGAACTGAAAAAGATTGTTGCCGAGCGTCATGCACAGGAAAAGGCATGGGCACAGGCCAACCCGGAGAAGGCTGCACAGATGAAAGAATGGTTCAGCGGACATGCTCCCAAAGTGGACTGGACGGCCGTGGTGCAGAAGGAAGGAAGTGCCACACGTGCAGCTTCCTCTGCCTGCCTCGGCGTTTTGGCAGAACAGGTTCCCAACATGATTTGTTCTTCAGCCGACCTTTCCAACTCCGACAAGACCGACGGATTCCTCAAAAAGACCCATGCACTCACAGCAGACGACTTCTCTGGAGCCTTCTTCCAGGCAGGAGTGAGCGAACTCACCATGGCTTGCATGTGCATCGGTATGTATCTTCACGGTGGTGTCATACCTGCTTGCGGCACATTCTTCGTTTTCTCTGATTACATGAAACCAGCAGCCCGTCTGGCAGCTCTGATGGAAGTGCCTATCAAGTTTATATGGACTCACGATGCCTTCCGCGTGGGTGAAGACGGCCCTACGCACGAGCCTGTGGAACAGGAAGCACAGATTCGCTTGATGGAGAAACTGAAAAACCATCATGGACAGGACAGCATCCGCGTGTTCCGTCCTGCCGACGCCGACGAAACTACCGTATGCTGGGCCATGGCTATGGAAAACATGAGCACGCCAACAGCACTCATCTTCTCACGCCAGAACATAGCCAAGCTGCCTGCAGGAACCGATTACGAGCAGGCTCGCAAAGGTGCCTACATTGTAGCAGGTTCCGATGCCGACTTCGACGTCATCCTCCTGGCAAGCGGTTCGGAAGTATCCACGCTTGTAGCCGGTGCTGAATTGCTTCGCAAGGATGGTGTAAAAGTCCGTATTGTAAGCGTGCCTTCCGAAGGATTGTTCCGCTCACAAAGCAAGGACTATCAGAATCAGATTCTCCCTCAAGGTGCCAAGATATTCGGCATGACAGCAGGATTGCCCGTAACCCTCGAGGGACTGGTTGGAACCAACGGCAAAGTTTGGGGCATGCCAAGCTTCGGTTTCTCTGCGCCCTACAAGGTGCTTGACGAGAAGCTCGGCTTCACTGCTGAAAACGTGTACAAGCAAGTAAAGGAAATGTTGTAAACATTCCTCATATACAAGACCTTTCGCGGGGAGAAACAATTCTCTGCGAAAGGTCTTTCAGTTAAAAACCTTTTAAACTCTTAAGGCTTATGGAAATCAAAAAAGTAGGACTCGCTTGCGACCACGCAGGCTTTGCACTGAAGAAATTTGTCATTCAGTATCTCGAAGAACACGGCTATCCCTACAAGGACTATGGCACATACAGTGACATGAGTTGCGACTACCCTGACTTTGGCCACGCATTGGCTGAAGGGATAGAAAGCGGCGAAGTATATCCAGGCATAGGCATCTGCGGTAGCGGAGAAGGCATGTGCATGACCCTCAACAAGCATCAGCAAGTGAGAGCCGGTCTGTGTTGGACGCCCGAGATTTCGCATCTCATCCGCCAGCACAACGATGCCAATGTACTTGTTATGCCCGGCAGATTCATCGACAACACTACTGCTGCCCAAATCATGGACGAATTCTTCCATACTTCATTTGAAGGCGGTCGTCACGAAAGACGAGTGGAAAAAATTGCCTTACACAAGTAGACAAGACAAACTTGAACTTAGCAGAAGCGCGTTACGCCCTATAATGAGGCATAACGCGCTTCTTTGTTTATTGAGTCCATCACAATCTTTGACAAACGTTAATGTCATGGATGAAGGTAGACATCCGCTATCATCCGTCATTCAAGTAACAGACTACTTGAATGTTAATGGCAGAGTAACAACCCGTTAATGGCAGAGTAATCCCAAGAACACCGCAACTCTTCCGGTTATTGTGATGCATCACTTGAATAGGGAATCTACTTATGAGGATTGATGCAACAGCAATCGCTTGGTAGCAGAATAGAACGCTATACACATCAAAACACTTGTCATCCCCCAAGAAATGGGATAGATGCTCAAGAGCGTGCCAAAGTCATGATGGTGGGGACTATACAGCACGACCCACCCTATACGAACGAGACATGTGCCGAAAACAGTGATAACAGCAGGCAACAGTGACTTGCCCATACCACGCATCGAGGAACCGCAAATTTCATAGATGCAAGCTATCCATTGCAACGAGAGAGCAATGTCCATTCTCACTCTTCCGTAGTGTATCACCTCACTGTCGGTAGAGAAGAAATGAAGAAAGAAATCGTGCCAGCCGACAAAGAGCAGATTGGCCGAACCACAGGAAGCCATGGCCATGGCCAGACAAATCCAAAACACCCTCTTCACTCTGTCGTTCTTTCCAGCACCATAGTTCTGACCTATGAAACTGATGGCTGCGCCATCAAAAGCCACAACAAGAAAATAGCAATAGTACTCAAAGTTCAATGCAGCTGCCGATCCTGCAACAGCCGCAGAGCCATAACTGTTGATAGCGGATTGGAGGAAAACATTTGAAAAAGAAAATACCATGCTCTGTATGCCGGCTGGAACACCAATCTGAAGGATGCGTTTCAGTTCACTTCCATCTATTTTCAAAGCCTTGAAATTCAGTCGGTATGGATCTTTCTCGTGCATCAAAAGCAAAACGATACAAGCAGCACTCACGGCATTGGCTATGCCCGTAGCTATCGCCACACCTGCTACACCCATATGAAAGCATATGACAAACAAGAGATTCAGCACCGTATTGACAATGCCTGCCCCTAACAGGATGTAGAGCGGACGGCGTGTATCGCCCATACTGCGGAGAACAGAGGCACCGAAATTAAAGATAAGAAAGAACGGTATGCCAAGAAAATAAATGCGCAGATAAAGCACTGCCATATCAAGCACATCAGATGGTGTATCCATCATTTCGAGTATTGGCCGTGCTGCCAGCAATCCTAACACCAAAAGGAAAACACCTCCGAAAACACTCACCAGGGAAACCGTGCTGATGGCTTTGCGAATGCTCTGATGGTCATTTTGCCCAATGTGATTGGAAATAATGACATTGGCTCCCATAGAAATGCCGACAAAGAGATTGATGAGAAGATTGATGACCGGGCCGTTGCTACCTACAGCAGCCAGGGCCTGACTACTGGCAAAACGTCCCACCACAGCCACGTCGACAGAGTTGAACAACTGCTGCAAGACACTGCTGGCTGCCAAGGGAAGAGCAAACTTCAATATCTTGACGAACAGAGATCCGTGGAGCATATCTATTTCATTGTTTCTTGCCATATCATGAATAATAAGTAATTATTTAGTGTTCGCTGAATTAATAAATGCCGCGGGCAGAACAAGGATGTACTACCCCTCACACAGCTACTTTTCTTTGCGCACCAATTCTATGGCTTCCTTGCCAGTGAGCCACTCAATAGAGAACTCAATGACTGCCACACGGTTGAAACCGCTCTTTATCTCGGCAGCGAGTGCCGGTTCGTCATCAGGATTGAAACGCTTGCCAAGCAGCCGCAAAGCTGAGAGCTTCTCGTCTGGATCCTCAACGATGCGAACGCGTCCGAAGCAAATCACACTGCGAAAATAAGTTGTGAACACCTCAGGGTGAACCTCGTCCTGGCATATCACGGTGAACGATGCCCTATCGCAATGGCGTATGGCGTCGAGCTTGTGTCCACTGAGTGCCGAATGGAAATACAGTTTACGGTTGCTGTACACATGACTTATTGGCACTCCATAAGGGCAGCCGCTATCGTCGACGAGTGACAACACTCCCGATGTGGCATGGTCAAGAAGGGCAATAGCCTCTTCTTCAGACAATTGCTGGCGACTGCGGCGCATTAGTCTTTGTCCGTGCATCTTGTTATCGTTTTTATATCACCACTGCCGTGCCGCTACATGTCACCATCAGCATTGAACCACTCTCGCCAACGGTTTCGTAGTCGAGATCAATACCCACAACGGCGTTGCAACCCATATTCTCGGCACGTTGCGCCATCTCGCGCATTGCGGTATCCTTAGCTTCACGCAGCACTTTCTCATACGAGCTGCTGCGCCCGCCGAAGAAATCACGTATGCCAGCCATGATGTCTTTCAAGAAATTGGCACCGATAATGGTCTCGCCTGTCACTACACCGCGATACTCACGGATTGGATGACCCTCAAGGGTCGGAGTTGTTGAAAATATCATAATCTTGTTCCTTTTAGTTAATTATCTATATTCTGCTATACGCACCCGCTTTGACGGGGAACTAATAGTTTAGTATTGTAAAGGTACGAATTTCATGTTAAGCACCCAAAAGAGAAAACAATATTGTTTGTTGTATATCTTATGACAATGATTTATTCAGTACATACTATTTAGTTATCCTGAGTCTTGTCCATAGCCAACGGGGAACCAAACGCCAAAGACCTACCAACAAGCGGTAACGCCAATCAATGATGACGACACTCTTTTTCTTTTCGGGGGCTTCCACTATCCGTCTCGCAACAATCTCTACTTTCAGTTGAAGCGGGTAATGGCTACCAGCTATAAGATCGGTGGCAACAAAACCCGGACGAATGTCAGTTTTATGAATAGGCAGATGACGCATATTTGCCTGTTGGGAAAGACATTCAAGATAGTGACTTTGAAATCGCTTGGTTGCAGAATAAGCTGGTGCTGCGCCCAAACCCTTGGTACCGGCAATGGAAGTAATACATGCAAGATGTCCACCTTCGTGCTGGGCAAACCAATTGAATGATGCTGTAACCATGCGCACGAATCCCAGGCCATTGGTTTGCATGGTCTTCATCTCTTTATACTCATCCAGACTATTGTTCTGCCACCCTATGCCGGAACTGTGAAAATACAAGTCCATGCCGCCAAGTCTGTCTATTAGCTGTAATAATCTGCCGGAAGCATCATCTTGTGTCACGTCTATACACTCCCAGCATGCAATTCCTTTGTGTTGTGTCTGAAGCCGTTGAAGCAGTTCTGTCCTACGACCAGCAATACCAACAATCCAGCCTTTGTCCGCAAGAAGTATTGCCACCTCCTTTCCTATACCAGATGTGGCTCCCATGACGATAGCCCTTTTTACCATATTGAAACCGAAAATTGTAATTGCCCACAAATGGAAACCTCCGATTGCCCCAAAATCAAGTGCAACCGGAGGATTCTATTAATGATAACGCTTGTTGTCTGCTACTTGGCGTAAGCCACTGAACGAGTCTCACGGATAACGGTAATCTTCACCTGTCCAGGATAAGTCATCTCGTTCTGAATCTTGTTAGCTATTTCTGCTGAAAGTGCTTCAGACTCCTTGTCGTCCATCTTGTCAGCGCCAACAATAACACGCAGCTCACGACCAGCCTGAATGGCATACGTCTTGGTAACACCAGGATAGCTCATGGCAATAGCTTCGAGGTCGTTGAGGCGTTTGATGTAAGCCTCCACTATCTCACGGCGTGCACCTGGACGAGCACCTGATATTGCATCACACACCTGTACGATGGGAGCAAGAAGGGTCTTCATCTCTATTTCGTCATGGTGAGCGCCGATGGCATTACAGATATCCGGTTTTTCCTTATACTTCTCTGCAATCTTTGCTCCATAGAGTGCGTGTGGGAGTTCGCTTTCTTCGTCAGGAACCTTACCGATATCATGGAGCAAGCCGGCACGCTTGGCCTTCTTGGGATTCAATCCAAGTTCAGCAGCCATAACGGCACACAGGTTGGCCGTTTCGCGTGCGTGCTGCAACAGGTTCTGTCCGTAAGATGAGCGATATTTCATCTTGCCGATGATGCGGATAAGCTCAGGATGCAAGCCATGTATACCGAGGTCGATGGCTGTACGCTTACCTGTTTCGATAACTTCGTTCTCAAGTTGCTTCTTTACCTTGGCAACCACTTCTTCGATACGTGCCGGATGGATACGTCCGTCGGCCACGAGCTGGTGGAGTGCCAAACGGCATACTTCACGTCTGATGGGATCGAATGCTGAAATGACAATGGCTTCAGGTGTATCGTCGACCACGATTTCCACACCAGTGGCAGCCTCGAGAGCACGAATATTACGGCCCTCACGACCAATGATTCGGCCCTTCACCTCGTCGTTGTCAATGTGGAACACGCTCACAGAGTTCTCAATGGCTGTTTCCGTCGCTACACGCTGAATGGTCTGGATAACTATTTTCTTGGCCTGCGCATTGGCATTGAGTTTGGCCTCATCCATAATCTCGTTCACATAGCTGGCAGCGTCCATCTTGGCCTCGTCCTTCAGGCTTTCCACCAATCGTGTCTTAGCCTCTTCTGCGCTGAGTCCTGAAAGTTCTTCCAGCTTCTCCCGCTCCTGGATCTGCATCTTGTCAAGTTCTTCCTGCTTAAGTTGCATGAGTTTCTTTTCGTTCTCAATGCGGTTCTGCTGCTGGTTGATGTCCTGCTGCTGTCTGCCCAGGTTTTCCTGTTTCTGATTGAGTGAAAGTTCGCGTTGCTTAAGTTTGTTCTCCACCTGCTGGATCTTCTGGTTGCGCTGTTGCACTTCCTTCTCGAGTTCGCTTTTCTTGTTCAAGAACTTCTCTTTCACCTCGAGCAGTTTCTTTTCCTTAATTACTTCGGCGTCTTTTTTCGCCGTTTCCATCATCGCATTATATTTTCCCTTGATGACGTAGCGGAAAATCAAGTATCCGGCTGCACCTCCGGCAAGGAGAGCAACAACCGGAATTATGATCATGATTACATTCATTATTAGTTGTGTTTAGTGATAATATTCTCGTTCATATTTGTTTTGCCACGCCCTATTTCCCATGGTCGGGTTTGCTTTTGAGCGCATCCTCAATTTCACCGGTCAGTTTGGCGAGAATATCATTGACAGGACCTACATCGTTGCGCAGGCTTTCCCTTTCATATCTCAAGGCAATGTCTATAAGACCCATATAGAGCAGGTCTTTGTCACTTTTTCTTCCCTTAAACAGTTCTGCATAGGTATTGACTGTTTCGGTGATAAGCTTGGCTGCTTTACGATACAATTCTTCTTCTTCCCGCTTTACATTCACAGGAATTTCGGTATCGTAGACATGCAATCTGATATGTAATTTGTCGTCTTCTGCCATGGATTAAGGAATCATTCGCTCAAGAGCGTGATACATTTGTTGACATCGCGGATGAGTTTGGCAATGCGCTTTTGTGTGGTTTCCATATCGCCATCTGTTATCTCAAGCATCTTTGCCATTTTCAGCAGCGTGTAATTGTTCTGCGCTTCCGACAATTGAGCCTTGAGTGAGGCTATTTCTTCATCGCGCTCGTCGACCATGGCATAAAGCTCCGTATTCTCCTTTTTGATGTCTTGATACTGGAGAATCATCTGCCTTATGCGTGTGGTGAATTGCGTCAACGTTTTGTCGTCTGTTCTCATACAATTACATTTTGCTTACAAAATTAAGATAATTTACCGTAAGTTCCAAATCTTTTGATGTCTTTTTACTTTGAAGCCTTTATTTTCCTGTTTGTGGTTGCCCGCTTGAAAGTGAGGAAGATAAGGCACCGTTTTCTTTTACTTGGTGTCTTCTTGAGGCTTAGGTTCCTTTTTGGCAAGCATGAGAACCTGGTAGACGAAGTCAGTAATCCACTTGCGCGAGAAACCAAGATGCTTGTCGTAATTGCGGATGGCAAGCACTGTTTTGACCACACCTGAATCGCTGTAGTCGTTTTTGTCGAACACGTCGTTCACCATCTTTTCGGTCATGGTGTAGAGGGCCTTCTTAAAGAAAGAGGGCAAGCGGAGTTTGAACTTCATCAAGTTGCCGGCAAGCATCATGATGTCTTGGGTGAAACCCTGGAACTGAATAAGGTAGGTTTGTACGTCCTGTATTTTCCTACAGTTCTTGCGTATGCTTTGGTCTATTTCCTTGAAAAAGGTTTCGTCTGTTCCGTAGATCTCCTGCATCATTTTGCGGCAGCGGCTCTTCTCGCCAACCCCAAGTTTGTTGTTGAGTGTAGGCACATGAAGTGTGGCCTTGAAGGTGCGCAAATCCGGCAACATGGCAAGATTGGTAATACCGATGGTCGATGCCATGGATGCCTGGAAATATACTCGAATGAGGGTCATATAGTCTTCCATACCGCCGACACGCTGCTCATCGGCATTGCTTTTCTTGAACAATTTAGATAGTATTCCCATTTGTTTCTTTTAGTATAATGTGTTTAGAAAGTGCGCATAAACGCGCCTATTTATGCTGCAAATTTACAACAAAGCGGTCAATTACCAAAATAATATACTAAAAATAGTCAGAATATTTGGCTTGTAGGATTGTTGTTAGTAACTTTGTCATCACAAATTGATTTATTGATTCTAAAGAAACAAGCAATTATGAAAGGTATTGTTTTGGCGGGAGGATCGGGCACCCGACTCTATCCCATTACCAAGGGAATCAGCAAGCAGCTCATCCCTATTTTTGACAAGCCCATGATTTATTATCCTCTTTCGGTGTTGATGCTTGCCGGCATACGGGAAATTCTCATCATCTCCACGCCTTACGACCTACCAGGGTTCAAGCGCCTGCTGGGAGATGGCAGTGACTTCGGTGTGAAACTGGAATATGCAGAACAACCTTCTCCCGACGGTTTGGCGCAAGCCTTCATCATTGGCGAGAAGTTTATCGGCAACGACAATGTGTGCCTCATTCTTGGAGACAACATTTTCCATGGCGCCGGCTTCAGCAGCATACTCCACGATTGTGTTGAAAAAGCCAAGCAGGGACTGGCTTCCGTGTTCGGATATTTTGTCAATGATCCGGAGCGCTATGGCGTAGCTGAATTCGATGCCGACGGAAACTGCCTGAGCATAGAGGAGAAGCCGGAACATCCCAAGAGCAATTATGCCGTGGTAGGACTTTACTTCTACCCCAATAGCGTAGTGGAAATAGCCAAGAACATCAAGCCCAGTGCTCGAGGTGAACTGGAAATCACAAGTGTCAACCAGGAATACCTGAAGCGCAAATCGCTCAAGGTGCAAACCCTGCAGCGTGGATTTGCCTGGCTCGACACCGGAACCCACGACAGTCTGAGCGAGGCCAGCACGTTCATCGAAGTCATCGAAAAGCGACAGGGACTCAAGATTGCTTGCCTTGAAGAGATTGCCTACAAACATGGTTGGATAGACAAGGATAAACTTACAGAGGTGGCCAAACCCATGCTCAAAAACGACTACGGCAAGTATCTCATGCGATTGGCCAACGATTAAAAAAAGGAGGCAAAGAGTAATGGTAATAGCTGTAGACTTTGATGGTACTATTGTGGAGCACCGCTACCCTGAAATAGGCAACGAGATTCCATTTGCCACCGAAACGCTCAAGATGCTCATCGCCGACCACCATAAGCTCATTCTATGGAGCGTGCGCGAAGGGAAATTGCTTGACGAGGCTGTTGAGTGGTGCAGGGAACGTGGAGTGGAGTTCTATGCCGTCAACCGGGATTACCCAGAAGAAAGAAAGGATGCCAACCAGCACTTCAGCCGTAAGCTCAAGGCAGACCTTTTCATTGACGACCGTAACCTGGGAGGACTGCCTGACTGGGGCACCATATACATGATGATCAAGAATCACCGGAAGTATGCAGAAATGCTTCCGCCCGACATTGACTTGACCAGTCGCCCACACCACCATCACAAGAAAAAACACTGGTGGCAATTTTAACGTCCACAATAAAGGCGCATCCCGATTGAGATGCGCCTTTATTGTGGTTAAGTGGTTTACTTCGTCTCTATTTCTTCCTTCATGTCGATAAACTGCTTCTTGCTGTCATAGAATTCATACTGCAGGAAAGCCAGTTTCTGCGAGGGGATAATGTGTACGCCCAGTCCATATTTCATTTGCCACTTACGCTTCAGGGAAACAAGGCCCTGGTTGATGTAGGCAGCCACGTAGGGGTGCACATGAAGATAGAATTTTCTAACGCCTATCTTGTTGACGAGATGGTCAATCTTGCTCTCCAGTTGGTCTGTAAACAGGATGCTTGACTTGATTTTGCCTTTTCCGAAACAGGTGGGGCACGTTTCTTCCACATTGACATCCATGGCAGGACGCACACGCTGACGGGTAATTTGCATCAAGCCGAACTTACTGAGTGGCAGAATATTGTGGCGTGCGCGGTCTTTCTGCATGTTCTTGCACATGCGCTCATAGAGCATCTGCCTGTCTTCGGCCAGATTCATGTCTATGAAGTCCACCACAATGATTCCGCCCATATCCCTCAGCCGGAGTTGGCGAGCCAATTCGTCGGCAGCTCCGAGGTTCACGTCCAACGCGTTGGCTTCCTGTCCGTTCTCCGAGCGAGTGCGGTTGCCACTGTTCACGTCTACCACATGCAGGGCTTCGGTATGTTCGATAATGAGGTAAGCCCCATACTTGTAGTTCACGGTCTTACCGAATGAAGCCTTGATTTGTTTGGTAACGTTAAAGTTGTCGAAGATGGGCACTTTGCCGGTGTACAGTTTCACTATGTCCGCCTTTTCAGGGGCTATGAGTGAGACATAGTGTTTCACGTCCTTGCAAACTTCCTCATCGTTGACGTAGATGTTCTCGTAAGTGGGATTAAAGAGGTCGCGCAGCAAGGCAACGGCCCTGCCGGTCTCTTCGAACACCAGCTGCGGGCGCTGCTGTGTCTTCTGTACCTTGGCGATGGCGTCCTGCCACCGTTTGAGGAGCAGGCGCAGTTCCGAGTCGAGTTCAGCCACCCTTTTTCCCTCAGCCACCGTTCGAACGATGATGCCGAAATTCTTGGGTTTGATGCTTTGGATGAGTTGTTTGAGTCGTGCTCGCTCTTCTCCGCTCTTGATTTTTGAAGAAACTGAAACTTTATCGTTAAACGGCATGAGCACAAGGTAACGGCCGGCAAACGAAAGTTCGCCCGTGAGCCTGGGTCCCTTGGTCGAAATGGGTTCTTTTACGATTTGCACCAGCACTTCCTGTCCCACAGTGAGCGTGGTCTGCACGCTACCGTCTTTCTTGAGATCGGGCAATCTGGTGGCTTTAGAGATGGGATAAAGTTTCTTCCTGTCGCTACTTACCTGTTTCAGGTATTTGGCATAAGAGTTGAATTGACTACCCAAGTCAAGATAATGCAGAAAGGCGTCGCGCTCATAGCCCACATCCACGAAACAGGCATTGAGCCCGGGCATCAGTTTCTTGACCTTAGCCACATAGATGTTTCCCACAGAAAAGGAAGCCGAACGGGGTTCGTTCTGATATTCCACCAGCCTTTTGTCTTCGAGCAGGGCAATGGAGATTTCCTTCTGTTGGACGTCGATGATTACTTCGCTTGTCATTTCTCTTTGTTGCTTACTTAGGTTCTACATACAAAATGGGGTATGTCATGAAGTCACTTTCGTCTTTCTGACATACCCCTCAGTCGGAATAGACTGTAGCAAGAGTTTACTTGCTCTTATGTCTGTTCTTTCTTAATCTTTTTTTACGCTTGTGAGTAGCCATCTTGTGGCCCTTCTTCTTTTTTCCGCTTGGCATAGCTTAAAAATTTTAATGTTGTTTATAATGTTGTTACTTGATTATTCGCCTTTCATCTTTTCAACGAAGCTCTTGGCTGGTTTGAAGCTTGGGAAGTCATGAGCTGCGATGGTGATGGTCGTGTTTTTTGAGATGTTGCGGGCTGTCTTCTCCGCTCTGTGTTTGATTACAAAACTACCGAAGCCACGGAGATACACGTTTTCCTTATCGAGCATACTCTTTTTGATTTCCTCCATGAATGCCTCTACTGTTACGGCCACGTCTGGCTTAGGCACTCCTGTAGACTCAGATATCTTTTTGATAATTTCTGCTTTAGTCATCTTGATATTGTCCTTTAAAGTGTTCGATTTATTTACTTTTAATCTAAAATTGTGTTGCAAATATAGTTGTTTTTGCCGTCATACGAAAATTTCTCGTGCTTTTTTTTATTCCGCAACGTAATATTCTGTATTAAAAGTCTTTATTTCGTATGTATTGAGGAACGGGAGGAATAAAACCTTACGTATTCGCCTCACGACAGCCACAGGATAGTGTAAACTTGCTTTACTTACCCCCTGTTTTCACCTTATTATATAATGTCATTTCGGCAGCCTTTGATTCTTTCATCCATTTCTTCCTTCTTCCGGTTGAATTCCTCCTCACTGACGAGCGTGCCTCTCAGGGTTCTTACGATGGAAAGACTTTGATAATCGGCATGGTTGGTGACATACCATTGGTGCATTTCCACCTTGGCGCCCATGGCAATCAGCTGCCGTTCGATGTCGTTGACATGGCGTGGCGATACAGCAGAGATGTAATGTCGGCCATTACTGAGTTTCAAGAAAAGTACATCCCTAATCCGGGCCTTGTGAACGGACGGTTGCCACTTCTGCGCATTGGCCCTCACGGACATGTGAAGTTGTTCCCTGCGGTTGATTTCATCCATCATCGAACGAAAAAGTTTGCCGTGGGAACTGGTGTCTCTCATGCCGGTTGCATAGATGTGGTAATGTATCATCTCGTGCACCATTGTATCCACGAAATCTGCTTCCGACCGATCATAATAGTTTGACACCTTGATGGTGGCAACAGGGTGTGTCGGGTAGAAAGCACCCAGGGTTCTTTTTGCATTGGTCGTCACGATGATTGGGCGCTTGAGTGTTCCGCCGAAGCACCGCCGGTTATAGGCGTCAAACACACCATAGAGAAATTCTTTTGAGGCTTGCATATCATTGCAAAATTACTCGTTTTCCCTGAAACGGCAATACTTTCGCCGCAAAAACTTTTCCATTCCTGCCCTCTTTCACAACAACCATTATCCGCAAGCAAGTACTTGCCTCTAAACAAAGGTTCAACAGGAATACGGAGTGCTGCCTGTCGTTTCCATGATTGCATTCATGCAATCATGGGCTGAAATCCATGCAAACACGTGGCTTTGTACGCTTGGCAAATGATTTGATGTCTGCCTCTTACGCGCGCACGCGCGCACGTAGAGTTTTTTCGTTTTTTCGCCACTATCCATCACTTTTCTTGATATCTTACAGTTTACAGTTGATTCTAAGCCATATAACAGGAGTGATAGATGAGTGATAGATGCCAAACATCTATCACATCTATCACCAATTCATCCTTTGCAATTTTCAAACGGAATGCCCCAAATCTGTCCTGCAGTGTGGGTACACATTGCCCACGGACGTGGCAACGTGTGCCCAGGCTGCGGGACCAAGAAAAAGCATGCCGTTAACGCATCGTTAGTATGCCTCTAACGCATCGACAGTCTGCCAAGGAAAAGCGGCATCAGGACTGTTAAACGATAGCATCCAGAGCTGGAATGAAATCACATCCATTCATACACTGCGGCATCCGTAAACACTGCAAACTCCGGAAGAGCCGACAACAACCACATTTCTTTTCAACAGGCAAACAAAATGAATGCCGCCGCCAAGAGTGCCAAGACTCGGCAAATTGTTTATAAAAATACCCGCAAATTAATTGCTACGTTGTAGGATTTTTTGTAATTTTGTGGCTTAATGGAACAAACCATTACTTTTATTAGGTAAAACGCCCATGGGCGGGCAAAAAAACAGGTAAAAAGAATGAAACAAACAAAAATTGTAGCTTCTGTCAGCGACTTGAGATGCGACCAGGATTTCATCCGTAAACTCTTCTTCGCAGGTATGAACGTGGTGCGCATGAATACAGCTCATGCCACTCCCGACGGTCTGCGCAAGATCATCAGCAACGTGAGAGCGGTATCTCCACATATCGGCATCATGATCGACACCAAGGGACCTGAAGTGCGCACAACGGGTATAGCCGAACCCATTGAGTTCCACACCGGTGACGTGGTCAAGATTTTCGGCCGTCCGGAAATGGATTCCGACCATGAAATCCTCAACGTGTCCTATCCCAACATCACGGAAGACGTGAAGGTGGGCGACGACATTCTCCTCGACGACGGACTCATTGACATGAAGGTAGTGGAGAACACGGGCCCAATGCTCGTGGCTGAGGTGCAGAACGATGGTGTGTTGGGTTCTCACAAGAGTGTCAACGTGCCAGGTGAGCACATAGACCTTCCTGCACTCACTGAGAAAGACAAGCGCAACATTCTTCTTGCCATAGAAGAGGATATCGACTTCATCGCCCACTCCTTTGTCCGTTCACGCGAGGACGTAATGGCCGTGCAGCGCATCCTTGACGAGCACAACAGTGACATCAAGATTATCTCAAAGATTGAAAACCAGGAAGGCGTGGACAATATTGACGAGATTATCGACGCTTCCTACGGTATCATGATTGCCCGTGGCGACTTGGGTATAGAGATTCCTATCGAAGAAATACCGGGCATTCAGCGCATGATTATCCAGAAGTGCGTACAGAAGAAGAAGCCTGTCATCGTGGCTACGCAAATGCTCCACACCATGATTCACAACCCACGTCCTACACGTGCCGAGGTGACCGACATCGCCAACGCCATCTACTCCAACACGGATGCCGTGATGCTGAGTGGCGAGACGGCTTCGGGCAAATATCCGGTAGAGGCCGTTCAGACCATGGCACGCATTGCCGAGCAGGCAGAGAAGGACAAGCAACTCGGCTTTGTGCGCACCTTTGACATTCCCTTGAGCGAGGGTTGCGACCAGCGCGAGTTCCTGGCAAAGAGCGCTATCGAAGCCACACGCAAGTTGGGCGTGAAGGGCATTATCACCGACAGCGAGACAGGACAGACGGCCCGCAATCTTGCAGCCTTCCGCGGTCCTAACCCCGTGCTCGCCATCTGCTATCACGAAAAGCTCCAGCGACTGCTCAACCTCAGCTATGGTGTGACCCCTATCTATCAGAAGAAGCACATTGATTCGCAATACATCTTCTTGGCTGCCATACGTATGCTCCGCCAAAAGGGCTATTTGGGCCTTAACGACAAGATTGCCTATCTGAGCGGTAGCTTTGGTACCGGCGGCGGCACCACCTTCCTTGAAATCAACAAGGTGAAAGAGGTGTTCGACAAGTCATACAAGTTCCACTTGCCCGATGTGGGCGACGTGTCAAAGACCATCAACGAATAAGAATAGACTTTTTATTAAGAACGCCTTCAAGGGAAGCATCTCCTTGAAGGCGTTCTTGCATGATAGACGTGCCCATAGATGCGGGTGCACAAAAAAACCGCAGTGCTTGCATGAACACTGCGGCATGGCGGAAAGTGAGGGATTCAAACCCCCGATACCCGAAAAGGGGTATACCGGATTTCGAGTCCAGCGCATTCGGTCACTCTGCCAACTTTCCTTTTGCGGATTCAAAGTTATACAAATAATGACAAACGGAGTAAGGATATGCTCACTAATCTTGTGACGTTTGCAATAATTAACCCTCCGGAGAAAACTACAGTCATGCATGGGGGCTTCCTCCAGCAATCACTACAATAGTCCTATATCGCTGAAACAGAAATGTTTCCAAAGCATATAGGTGTCGTCCGCCCTTGACTTTTTACGGGCAGAAAGTTTTTTTTATGAGTGGCAGGCATTTCGGGCACAAATCCATACGCCGCAAGTAGCACGCCACAGGCCATGCAGCATGCATCTCTCGGACGGGCATTTATCCATTAGGCACCAGCACCACGTCCACCACATGGCTGCCTGCACCTATCAGGTCGGGGCGTTCCGAGATGCACTTCTGGTATTCCAGGAAATGAGCGAAGGTGTCGTCGCTCATGCGGTTGAGCCTCGTCCGCATATAGTCAGCCGCACCGTCGGGCGAAAAGATGGTGACACGAGCAAGACCTGCCTCACTGTCAAGCCGGTCTATATCCTCCAACCGCACATAATCATAAAGTTCGTCAGCATCCGCCTGAATGTGGAAGTTGCGGTCCACGGCTCCCTTTTCGAGCAGTTTACCCATACGGTCCTCGTCGAAACAATACGACAGAATGCTGTATTCATTCATCAGGTATGCCACAAAGATAAGACCGCCAGGCTTCGTGACACGCTTGGCCTCCAGGAGAGCCTTGAGTTTCTCGCCATCACCGATGAGATGATAAAGCGGGCCCAGCAAGAGCGTCACGTCGGCTGTGGCGTCAGGGATATAAGGCATACTGCGTGCGTCTCCCTGCACCACATCGGCTGTGGGTTCGCGCTTGAGAAACACGTCTATGTTGCGGCGCACGAGTTCCACCGCCTTCACCCGATAGCCTTCAGCCATGAGCGCGGAAGTGTAGCGGCCCGTGCCGGCACCGATGTCGAGCAAGAAAGAATCCGGATGAAGGAAACGACGCAGATGATACATGGTGGTTTCAAACTCCACAATGCCGTGTCGGCGCAGCAAGCGCTTGTCTTCAGGGTGTTTGTTGTAATGTTTCTCTATGTTGGATAATGCCATGATTTCGTTCTATGTCAATGTTTTTTGTTGTTTATTCGTTATGCACAAGGCAGCCTGCCCTGTCTTTCATATCACCATCTATAAATCTTACCGGTTCCTCTACACGCATCACAGCGACCGGACCCTCCACAACTCGTGCATTTCCAAAACACTTGTGAATCGTCCCAGTTGTGTGTGTCGCCGCGATCGCCCGTTCCGTTGCAAGTACGGCACCGTCCAGTACCTCCACAAATACGGCAGTCAACATACAACCTGTTGTCACGTTTCTGATACTCTATCTTGGGAGCGCGAGGAATGGTTCCACTTGGTGTAGTCTGATTATTCTGACCGTTTTGTATGGATTTTGTAAAGATTCTATAGAACATTTCCTTGCTTATCCTGCGTGTGTAATTCCCTTGAATGGCCTGAAGCTGTGTCAGTTTGGGCAACAGAAATATGCAATCCATATTGTTTAGTTGCTTGTGATATCCTCCTGTCATGACAGATACAGCTACCCCCGACATACCGCTAACACCCAAGCGCGTATTAAGCACCTTCAGAAATCCGACAAATTTGTGCTTTCCATTCACCATTCCCTTATACACATAAATCAGAGAGCGGAAATCAGAGCTATTCGATGTAACACTCAAACACAAATCGCCGTCATCCATAAAAAACCTTGCCGAAGCTACACTGCCGTCGCTCTGACGTTGGAAATAATATTCCCCACTCTTAGGCAAAGAACCATTGGCTATGGTTATAGCTGTGTTTGAGGGGTGTTTCGGTGTCGGTTTTCTTTTGGGGGTCACAGTAGCATTAGCTCTTACAGGCGTCTTTAGCGAAGGTTTTCTTGTGGAGTTATTCCGTCTGCTGACAATTCGTTTGGAGACTGAAGCCTGAGTTTGGGCAGTCACATTTCCACAATACAAGTCAAACAATCTTTTGCCCTCCACTTGAATACGTGCCTCATCTGAAGAGGGAATGACCGCGACCCTACTATAAGTCATACGGGCAAGTTGCTGCTCGTCATGCATTAAATCAGCCGTCTTTTTATTGGCGAGCAGACTATATCGAGCATTCCACATCTGTGCTACCTTGTCATTCTTCGGCGTGTAGATGTTGAAAGAAAACAATTGCCTCATCAAATTGGCTCCTTGCTCATAACCTTGCTGGACACTTAGCGCCAGCCAATACACCTTGCTGAACAAATGTTCCTTATCATAATATCCAGAAAGTTCGGCCATTGCCCGGGCATCTCCTTTATCTGCATATATCTTGAAAGCCTCGTATGCCTTCTTTTTGTAAGCTTCCGACTTGGCCCAATCTACTTTGGGGCCAAGTTTGCCACTACCATAAGTCAGGGACAAAGCCTTCAAAGCATAGGGATAACCGAAGTCTGCACATGTGTTGAGATATTCCAGTCGTTTCTTCAAGTTCTTCTTCAAGTGCAGCGTACTTGCATTCTTTCCATATGCCATGGCTTCAGCCAAATGGCACATGGCGGCCACATTACCCTTGTCTACTTCGGCCTTTACAGCATCATAACTCCAATGGTCGAAGTTTTCATTGACATACAACTTCTGTGCCCATAAGCCAGAAGACACCAAGAGGAAAAGAGAAAAAAGAAAGTGTTTCATAAGCTGCAAAATACTTATTGGAGGATTATTCAAACGAAAGTTTGCTGAGTCTTCCTCGCAACGTGTCGGCTTCCGACTTGCGGATGGACAGGGTGATAGAACAGGTGTTGTCATATTCCTGCTTGACAATGCGGGGCTGCATATCCTTGACCACACGCATCACGTCATTCATCATCACATAGGGGAAATCATACTTGACCAGTTCTTCTACCTGGCGCACTTCTACCTCCGAATTATCAATCGCAGCGGCAGCGGCAGTCTTGTAGGCCACGATGAGTCCACCGGTGCCCAGGTTGACGCCACCATAGTAGCGCACCACGATGATGAGGATGTACGTCAGGTCGTTGCTGTTGATTTGGCCGAGAATAGGTTTTCCTGCCGTACTGCTTGGCTCGCCGTCGTCGTTGGCCCGGAAGTCCGTGCGTTCTGCGCCCAACATATAGGCGTAGCACACATGTCGCGCGTCGTAGTATTTTTTTCGGTAGGCCGCCACAATGTCCTTCACCTCCTCAAGCGACTCCACATGATGAGAAAAGGCGAGGAACTTGCTCCGCTTTTCAGAGTAAGTGCCCTCGCCTATTTTATTGGTAATTGTCTTGTATTCGTCAATCATTTAACTGAGTTTGTGAATAATAAGTCCCGAACGCAGTTTAGGTTCAAACCACGTAGCCTTGGGAGGCATTATCTTTCCGCTGTCGGCTATGTCCATAATCTGCTTCATGGTGACCGGATAGAGTGCCAATGCCATGCGCATCTCTCCACTGTCCACGCGGCGCTTCAGTTCGCCGAGCCCTCTCAGTCCGCCCACAAAGTCAATACGCTTGTCGGAACGGAGATCCTTGATGCCGAGCAACTGGTCGAGAATCAGTCTGCTGGAGATGTCCACGTCGAGCACACCGATAGGATTATTGTTGTCATAGGTTCCCTCCTTGGCTTCAAGACTGTACCACTGACCGTCCAGATAGAGCGAGAACTCGTGCAGATGCTGTGGTTTGTATTCGTCAGAGCCCTTGCATTCCACCGTGAAATTCTTCTCCAAAGCCTGCAGGAACGCCTCTGCCGACATGCCGTTCAGGTCTTTCACCACGCGGTTATAGTCAAGGATGGTGAGTTGCGAAGCCTGGAAGCACACGGCCATGAAGTAGTTGTATTCTTCCTTTCCCGTGTGATGCGGATTCTGCTTGGCCTTCTCCGCGCCCACCAGTGCGGCTGCCGCACTGCGATGATGGCCGTCGGCAATATAGAGGGCGGGCATCTTGGCGAATTCTGCCGTGACAGTAGCAATGTCGTTGTCGTCAGCCACAATCCAGAACTGATGGCGGAAGCCGTCTATCGGAGCGATGAAATCGTAGACCGGCGTGGTGGCTGCATACCTGTTGATGAGGTCGTTGAGCACACTGTTGTCGGGATAAGCGAAGAACACCGGCTCTATGTTGGCATTGCACACACGCACATGCTTCATGCGGTCTTCTTCCTTGTCACGGCGTGTCAGCTCGTGTTTCTTGATTACACCATTGAGATAGTCCTCCACATAAGCGCCTACCACCAGTCCATACTGTGTCTTTCCGTTCATGGTCTGGGCATAGATGTAATACTGTTCCTTGTCGTCCTGCACGAGCCACCCTTTGTACTGAAACTTCTTGAAGTTGTCTGCAGCCCGTTGATAGACGCGAGGGTCATATTCGCTGGTGCCGGGTTCAAAGTCTATTTCCGGTTTGATGATGTGATAGAGGCTCATCTCGTTGTCGCCTGCCTCGGCACGCGCTTCCTCGGAGTTGAGCACGTCGTAGGGACGCGACTCCACACGTTCCACAAGGTTCTGTGGAGGCCGGAGTCCCTTGAAAGGTTTGATAGTTGCCATAAGCCTACAGTTATTTGTTTACCTGGAACTTGGTGCAACCATCCTTGAAGAAGGCATTGATTTGCTTGGCGGCAGCAATGCCTGCGTTCGTGTTGGCCTCTGCCGTCTGTGCACCCATCTTCTTAGGTGTGCTGAAGTAGCGGCCTTCAAACTGCTGGAAGCCGGCATCGGCATCGGGCTTGATGTCTGTAATGTATTTCAGGTCCTGACGCTCGGCAAGTAGCTTGAGCAGTTCGGGTTCGTTAATCACTTCCTTGCGTGCGGTGTTGATGAGTATGCCACCCTTTTCCAGCTTGTTGACCAAGGCGTAGTTGATGCTTTCCTTGGTTTCGGGGGTAGCTGGAATGTGCAGACTCACAATGTCGCAGTTCTCAAAGAGAGCTTCCTGGCTGGCTGCGGCATGCACGCCTGCCTCTTCGATGGCAGTGGCCGGGCAGAAGGCGTCGTAGGCATAGACATCCATGCCGAAGCCCTTGGCGATGCGTGCCACGTTGCGGCCCACGTTGCCGAAAGCGAGGATGCCCAGTTTCTTGCCCTTGAGTTCGGTGCCTGCCTTGCCGTTATAGAAGTTGCGCACGGCATATACCAACAGTCCGAACACCAGTTCTGCCACGGCGTTGGCATTCTGTCCAGGTGTATTCTCCACCACTACGCCCTTCTCCTTGGCATAGGCTGTGTCTATGCTGTCGTATCCGGCACCGGCACGCACCACGATTTTGAGTTGTTTGGCGGCATCGAGCACTTCGGGTGTAATCTTGTCTGAACGCACAATCATGGCATCGGCATCCTTCACGGCGTCGAGCAATTGTGCCTTGTCTGTATATTTTTCGAGCAGTACGAGTTCGTTGCCTGCTGCTTCAATTTCTTCCTTGATGCCCTTTACAGCGGCAGCTGCAAAAGGTTTCTCTGTTGCTACGAGTACTTTCATGTTATTCGGTTTTAAATTAGTTGGGTTGCTGTAAAAAAGAAAAAATCAGAAAAGCAGACGAGTCAAAGTAACTGACGCTCGTCTGCCCTTCCGATTGTATGCTGTTTAATGGTTGGCTTCGAAGTCCTTCATGCACTTGATGAGAGCCTGCACGCCTTCCACGGTCTGTGCGTTGTAGCAGCTGGCACGGAATCCGCCAACACTGCGGTGGCCCTTGATGCCCACCATACCCTGATACACGGCGTAGTCGAGGAATGGTTTCTCAAGGTCTTTATACTCATCGTTCATCACGAAGCAGATGTTCATCACCGAGCGGTCTTCTTCCTTCACGGTGCCGCGGAAGAGCTTGTTGCGGTCTATTTCGGCATAGAGCATGTCGGCACGTTCGTGTGCGCGCTTGTCCATAGCCTCAACGCCACCGTTCTTCTTGAGCCAGCGCAGGTTCTCGAGTGCTGAGTAGATAGGCACTACTGGAGGAGTGTTGAACATGCTGCCCTTCTCTACGTGGGTGCGGTAGTCGAGCATGGTAGGAATCTGGCGGGGAGCCTTGCCCAGGGCGTCGTCTTTCACGATGATGACCGTCACACCTGCCATGGCGAGGTTCTTCTGTGCACCGGCATAGATGCAGTCATACTTGGCCACGTCTACAGGACGGCTGAAGATGTCTGAGCTCATGTCGGCAATCAAGCGCACGGGCACGTCAAGGTCTTTGCGAATCTCTGTGCCGTAGATGGTGTTGTTGGTTGTTATGTGCAGATAGTCCACGTCTGTGGGGCATGTCCAGTCTTTGGGAATGAATGTATAGTTGGCGTCGGCAGAGGAAGCCACTTCCACCACGTCGCCGAAGAGTTTAGCCTCTTTCATGGCCTTCTTGGCCCAAGTACCCGTATTCAGATAGGCGGCCTTGTTGATCAGGAAGTTGTAGGGCACCTGACAGAACTGTAAGGATGCGCCACCGCCGAGGAAGATAACGGAGTAGCCTTCTGGAACACTGAGCAGTTCTTTGATAAGCGAGACAGCCTCGTCGACTACTGGTTGGAAATCCTTGGCACGGTGACTAATCTCCATCAGAGAAAGTCCGCTGCCGTTGAAGTCTAAAATCTGCTTGGCTGTATTCTCAATCACCTCACGTGGAAGCATTGAGGGACCTGCATTAAAATTGTACTTCTTCATCTGAATAAATATTTAAGTTATACTAATTGCCTGGTTACTTGTTTGCGGTGCGAAATTACAATATTTATTTCACACAAGCAAATAATAGAGCATAAATTTACAAAATACGCCCTATTAACTTGTAAATTGTCACTTCGTCATCACCTAACGGGTTCTACCACGGTGCGCACGCCTTTGATTTTTTCGCCTTTAGTCAGCTGGAGCACCTGCTTGAGTTTACCGCGCGAAATGGCGGCATAGGCATAGCGGTCGTTCACGTCGATGCGCCCTATATCGTCTTTGCCCAACTGCCCTTTCTTGCAAAGGAATCCCACAATGTCGCCCTTGCTGATTTTGTCTTTCTTTCCCTTACCTATATATATGGTGGTCATCTTGGGTTGTGCGGGCTGAGGCAGTTCATCGGGAATGGCGAACTCTTCGGGTGCGCACTCGAGAAATTCGGGCAAGTGCTCTTCGGGACCGAGCACAAAGAACGTGCGGCCGGTGGATTCCCAGCGTGCGGTGCGGCCTACCCGGTGCACATATCCGTCTTCGCCTTGCGGCAAGTGGTAGTGTATGATGTTGTCGATGTTGGGAATGTCGAGACCACGCGAGGCGAGGTCGGTGCTGACAAAGATGTTGGCCGACCCGTTGGCAAACTTGTAGAGGGCATCCTCGCGCGCCTTTTGGTCCATGCCGCCGTGGAACGAGCTGGTGGCGAAGCCCTGGTCGCGCAGGTAGCTGTCGGTGCGCTCCACGCTGTCGCGGTAGTTCAGGAAGACGATGCTGCTCTGGTTGCCGAGGTGGCGGAGCAGGCGCGACAAGGTGTCGAGCTTGTCTTTCTCCGGACTGTGCACCTCATAGACGGTCACCCGGTCGGGCACCTGCTCGTCGGCTGAAAGATAGTTGATGCGTGCCGTGCGGCTGAGATTGACAAAGCGGGGTATGTCTGCCGTGTCGGTGGCGGAGAGGAGGATGCGGCGGCGCACGTTCTGAAGTTTGCCGAACAGTCGGCCCATCTCGTCGCGGAACCCCATCTCGAGGCATTTGTCAAACTCGTCGAGCACCACCCACTCAATGGCTTCGGCACCGACATTGCCTTTGTCCAAATGGTCGTTGATGCGGCCGGGGGTGGCAAAGACCACTTGGGGCTTCACCTGGCGCAGCTTGCGGTGCTCGTCCATGGTGGGCCTGCCGCCATAAAGACTCATGGCTCGCAGTCCGCACCCCATGTTCTGGAGGATGGTGGCCGATTGGAGGGCGAGCTCTCTGCCGGGCACAATGACCACGGCCTGCACCTCATCGCTCCCGGGGTTGAGCCGCTGGATGAGTGGCAGCATGTAGGCGAGTGTCTTGCCACTGCCCGTGGGTGAAAGTATCACCACGTCCTTGTCGGTGTGGAGCACGGCGTCTGCCGTGTCGAGTTGCATTTGGTTAAGGGATTCTATGCCCAGTTTGCCAAGTATTTTGTTGATGTCCATTGTCTGTGTTTTTGATGAGAGGCATGCCAGGGGCTTGCCTCTTGGATGATAAGATTGACAAAGATACGTTTTTCTGTCCGCTCTGGCAAGAAAACGGGAGATTATTTCTTTCGTGCGTTCAAATGCGGCCGAAATTGTTTTTCGCCTCGGCGGGATGTTCGTCAGTGAGGAGCCGGCCATACGTTTGTGTGCCGTTAACGGAGTGTTAGTCTGCCGTTAACCATCCGTTACCATGCCATTAACGGATTTTCCGAGGCGGTGGTCTGAAGGAAAAGGAGGGTTCAAAGTCCCTACCCCTTGCCAAGAAACTTCTCCGAAATGTAGTCGTTGAGCCGCTCGCGATAGCTGTCGCCCACGGGCAAGTCGGTGCCATTGTCGAGCACCACCCTGCTCTTGTTGATTTCCGAGAGGTGGCACAGATTGATGATGCAAGACTTGTGGATGCGCATGAAGCTGTGGCCTTCGAGTCTCTCTTCCATCTTCTTCATGCTGAACAGCACCACCAGCGGCTTGGGCTGACTGGAGACGTGTATGCGCAGGTACTCTGCCATGCCCTCCACATAGATTATGTCGGAAGCGAGGATGCGCACCACCTTGTAGTCGGTCTTGAGGAAAAGCGCATTGTCGGCATCCATCGGCGACATACTGGCGGCATGGATGAGGTCGTATTGCCGCTTCACCTTGTCGGCTGCACGCAGCACATCGCCCATGCCGAAGGGCTTGAGCAGATAGTCGAGGGCGTCCACCTTGAAGCCCTCCACGGCATATTCCTCATAGGCAGTGGTAAACACAATCATTGGGGGATTGTGGAGCGAGCGCACGAAGTCAAGCCCGTTGATGTCGGGCTTGTTCCGGACAATGGTTGCCGTGAGCCAGATGGTCGGAGCAGGGATGGTTGGGGTCAGGGACGGTTGCCGTTGCAGCTACCTTTCAGTTGGGCAGTCACCGTCGACGAAGAGGAGCCGCTGGTGAGCGTATAGCTGCTGCCCGAAGCAAGACCTGCACAAGACACGAGCACCGAACTGCCGCTCATGGATCCGCCGCCAGGTCCGCCCTGCCCGCCAGGTCCACCAAAGGCCCTGCCACCGAAGCCTCCGCCTCCCTGGCCAGACGACGTGTAGTTGCTCGGCACGGTGAACGTGGCAAGCACCGTAGAACCGCTTTTCAGCGTGACGGTGGAGTTGGCAGTGACCGACATACTGCCCGTCACGTAGGGTTTGCGTGGAGGCTGCCGTGCTCGGCACCGAGTTGCCGCCGCCCACGGCAAGCAGGGTTCCGCCGGTGAAAATCACGGAGTAGCCGTCTTCCTCGTTGGCGTCAATGCCACACTCGGGGGCAGATGTGCCGAACGCCCTGATAACACCGCCGCTGATATACAGGTTGCCGTTGGAGTCGATTCCGTCGTTGCCTGATGCGACAACCGTTATGTCGCCACCTTTTATATATATGTGGCTCAAGGTCGGAAACACGGAAATTGCCTACTTCAAGAGTTATGTCGCCACCTTTTATATACATGTGGCTCGACGAGTTGAGGCCGTCATCGTAGGAGTTGACCACGAGGGTGCCGTCGCTCACGGTAAGCACCGCCTTGCTCTCTATGCCCTCGGCACCGTTGCCCGTGGTGGTCACGCTGATGTTGCCGCCGTTGATGGTCACGTTGCCATCGGCCTTCATGCCCTTGGGCGACGACTTCTGGTCACTGTCCAGATTGTCGGTGTTGCCTGTATAGTTGGTATATTCCTTACCGTTCACATAGGCATACATGCCGCCCTTGGTGCTCACGGCGATGGTGCCGCCGTTGATGGTGAGGGTGGAGTCGCAGCTGATGCCCTTGCCGCCACTGCCGCTGCTGACGAGGGTGAGGGTGCCGCCGTCAATGCGCACGTGGCCGTCGGCACTGATGCATGAGCAGGCCTTGGTCTTCACGTCGTCGGCATCCCACTTTCCGCCGCCCGAGGTGGTCAGGTTCAGTTCGCCGTCGGTAATCACCACATCGCCGTCGGCCTTCAGTCCTTTGGTGGCTGTGCCGGTAACGGAAATGTTGAGTGTGCCTCCGTTGACGGTGAGTGTGCCGGTGTCTTCGGTCTCGCGGTCGGTGGCGTCTTTATAGGAAACCTGCACGCCGTCGTCGGCCGTGCCCGATATGCAGAGCGTGCCGCTCTCCATGAGGAAGTACTGGTTGCAGTTGATACCGTCCTTCGCGGCAGCAAGCACGTTGACCGTGCAGTTCTTCAGTTCCACATACTCCTTGGAATATATGCCGTGGGCGGTGTTGCCATAGACATTAAGCGTGCCCTTGCCCTTCATCTCCAGATGGCCCTTGCACACGATGCAGCCCTTCTGCGCGCCCGAGACGCCGTCTGTGAGCGTATTCTCCGTGCTCTTCTTCACGCTGAGTGCAATGCGCTTGCCGTCCTGGATGTTGAGGGGTGCTCCCGCGGAATTGGTGAGCAACAGGCCGTTGAGTTCAACGGTAGCCTTGTAGGAACCTTCCAGCGAGAACTCGCCGTCGGTGGAAGTTCCGGCAAGCACGTAGGTGATTTCCCCGCACACGTCGTCGCTCACAGCGTCGCTCTGCACGAGCGATACGTGGGCACCGTCAATCGTTGGCGTAACATATTGTACCACGTTTCACGCCACGGTCATGGTGGCAACAGAGCCGTTGTAGTTCACCGTCACGCTGTTGTCCGTCACCTCATGGTCGTCCACATACATCTTGGCGACGTCTGCCACCCGGAAGGTCTTGCCCATCACGGTGAGGGTCTCGCCGCCCTGATAGTTCATGACGCCGGCTTCGGAGGCAGGGAAAGCATAGGTTACATTCCCGACAACCACGTTAAGTGTCTGTGCATCAGCATACATGGCTATCAACACAGACAAAAGAAATAAGGAAAAAGTCTTTTTCATTTCACCGTCATCTTAAAGGTTCTACTTGGAGTCTTGACCACATAAATGCCCGCCTTGGCTTGTCGGCAGAAAGCAGACAGGTCGGTATAGGTGCCGAGGCAAACGCCCGCCAGGGTGTAGACCTGCTTGACGTTGTCCTCTCCGGCAGCCGTGGTCTCGGCAATGCCCGTCAGGTTTTGGTCGGTGAAATACATGCTATTCAGGTCTGCCACACTCATCTCGTGAGTCTCAGTGCCGTTGGAGGCAACAAGTTTGCCGTCAACGAAGGTCATTGTGAGTGCGGTGACATTCATGGAAACCTTGGTTCCGTCAGCCGATAGAAACGTGAGGAAGCCATAATCGGCGGCTCTGCCTACCGCTACGGCGAGGCATGCCGTCATCACCAGAATCAATCTCTTCATAAGCTGAAATATGTTGGTTTGTCAATGTTTCCACGATGAGAAAGTCAAAGAAGCGTCAGCCCGAAACGCAATGCGGAAGGGCCAACGCTTCGGCCGGAATGCGATAAACTGATAAACTAAACAGTCTGGCATAGCCTTCACAGGCCAACGTCTTCTTCAAACTTCTTTCTCTCTCTCTTATCATTAGCTCACAATCAGAGCTTGTAGGTGTAGGCCAAGCCCAAGGAGTGCATGTCCTGACCATTCTTCACCTTGCTGCTCGGTGTCTGGAAACGGTAGTAGAGTTTCACGGCATGGTGCTTGGACAGGCTGAGGTCGGCACCAGCAGTGTAGCGGGTCTTCTGAAGTCCACCCTTGCCATGGTACACCTCCACGCTTGCAAAGGGTTTTGCAGGGCATTTCCTGATGGTGTAGCTGGCCTGCAGGCGCGAGCGCAACTGGTGTTGGCTCTTGCTCTGCACGTCTTCCCACTCGTCGGTGTCGAGATTGTGCTTGCGGTCTTGCGCCACCGGACGATAGGTGTATTGGTATTGTTCGCGCCACGAAAGACCGATGGGCCCTGCCTGAAGACTGCCCGTAACGGCCAGCCGGAAACGGTGGCGGGGCGACCAATAGGGCGGCGTGAACTTGAAGACCGAGCCGTCCTGGTGACTGCTCATGTCGGTGGCATGCCGATCATAGAAGAAATCGTAGCCTGCCGACAGCTTTACATGGCGGTTGGGCTTGTAAGCCGCATCCAGGTCAAGGCTCCAGCGTTCCATGTCGCTTGAGTTGTTACGGGTGCGTGCACCCACTTTGGCACCTACAGCCCAGTGCCTGTCCAGTTTCTTTTCCAGGCCGGCATCAATGCACAAGCCGAAGTCGGAAGCGTCTTGAGCCTGCATGCCCAGGGTGAAGACAAGCGACAATCCGGCCAATGCCGTGCGCTGTATCATCATTTCTTTCATACTGTTCATCTTGTCTGAAACCTGTTTCCGCCCGTCTCCACCACGAAGACGGGACGGAAAAGAGATTCTCATAATTATATGTGATTCAAACAGTCTCCCTTATTGAACATTTGTCACGGCTTGTTCGTTACGCCGACAAAAGTAAGACAAATATGCAACAAGGGCAACTTTATTCAACGAACCGGCCATTTGTTTCAACAAGCACCGGATAAAAAATCCCGTGATGTAACGGCACCACGGGATTATACGCAGTAGTTCTATTTCTTCATCAGCCTGTCTATCTCATCAAATTCCTTACCCATGTTGAGGTTAAGATAGATAGTGTAGAGCACGGGCGCCCACTTCTGCTTCTGGTCGGGTGCCAACTGCCTGTAACGCTCCATGTAGGGGCGACTCTTGGTGTAGTTCTCTATTATCTTCTTGCGTGCCGAAGCATAGCGTTGCGACACCTTGTCGAGTTCAATCGCCTTGTTGAAATAGGCCAAGCCTATGTTGAAGTGTGCGTCGGCAAGGGTGTCGTTCTCTGCGAGCAGGCGCTTGCAGATATCAATGCACTCGTCATACTTGCCGGTGTTGAGCAGCACGGTGCTTTTGGTGAACCTATAGAGCACATTGGCACTGTCAATGGCCAGCGCCTTGTTGACCACCGCCATGGCAGAGTCTTGCAGGTCGTGCTCCGCATAATAGTCTATCAGTCGGGGGAAGAAGAAGGGGAACGAAGGATAAAGGTCGAAGCCCTCACGCAACGTTCCGACATAGGCTGTCGAGTCTCCTTTCATCTTGAGCATCTCACACTTGAACTGCAACAGGAAGTCGCAGCGGGTTGTGTCGCGCAACGCCAGGTCCAGGTATTTGCCCGTCTTGTCCACGTCCTTTTCCTTGTATCCGCAATAGGAAGCCCAGTAGGCAGCCTCCGCCATGTGCTTGTCTTGCTCCATATAATGATAGGCGGAGAACAGTGGCTGCCGATGGCAGTCTATGTAGGCGTCAAAGAAGTCGAAGGCCCGTTGGTAGTTCTTCTTGTTGATGAAATAGGCACCGCCGTTGAAGAGGTTGGGACGATAGGTGTTGAGATATTCGGCATGGCTCTTTCTGAACTTCAGTTTCACCGTTCCCTTTTCGTCGGGCATGGCGTCCACTGAGTCCATCTGCTCAAGCACGGAGAAAAGGCGGTAGGTGGTGTTGAAGATTGCCGCCGTGTCGCATTGTTGCTTGAGATAGAGTTTCTCGTTGCCCTGGTCATACTGCGCCTTGACAGACTCAAACAGGGTGGTCCATATCTTCATGTTGCCTCTGTTGGCAGAATCCTTCAGCAAGTCGGTCATCAACTGTTCTGCCACCTGCAGGTTGTTGCCGCTCTTGATGTAGTCGCGTGCCTGGGAAATCTGCTTCTTCTGGGCAAAGCCGGAAAGCGGCAGGAAAAGAAGAACTGCTAACAGGACTAAGAAATACTTGTACTTATACATCATATTATTTGAATACAACGTGGACTATCGGAAACCTTATCCGGGAAATAAAGAAAGAGTTGAGGGAGGCTGCCCTCTTCACGGTGGCAACCTCCGACAACTCTGTATTGAGAACTTTCTGTCAATTACTTGGTCAAAGCCTCAGCTTCCTTGGTCTGTGGGTCGTTGGCACCGAAGAGCTTGTAGTAGCAGCGATAGAGAGCATAAGCCCAGTTAGACTGCTCACGGTTGGGGTCAAGGCTCTTGGCTTTCTCCAGGTAGCCCTTGGCCTGCTCATAGATAGGCCAAATCTGATCCTTGGCAGCCTGGCTCAGACGACCGCTCTTGCCTGAAGCACGGTCTTCGGCCTTCTGTGCACGGTCAAACAGGCAGGCGCCCATGAAAGCGTTCACCTGAGGATTCTCCGGCTTAATCTCCAGTGCCTTCTTGAATGCCTCGATAGCATCCTCAAGTTTCTGGGCCACCATCAGGTTCTGACCCTTCACAGCCCATGCGGTGAAGTTCTTGGGGTCCTGGGCAAGCTTCTCCTCAACAAGCTTGTTGGCAGAAGCTTCGTCCTTGAATGAAGAATAGAGGTTGATGAGTGTGCCGAAGAGCATCTCGTTGTTGGGGTCCTGGGCATAGAGAGCCTTCACCTTCTCGGCATAAGCCACGCTGTCGGCATGGTTGGTGAGCTGGGCCTGCATCACGGCGAGTTGGATGTTGAAAGCGTCCTTGCCGTGATCCTTGTCCTTCACGGCAAGGGCTGCATACTTCTCAGCATTCTTGTAGTCCTTGGCCTGGTAGGCGTAGATGGCTGCATAGTAGGCAATCTGCGTGAGGTTAGCATCGGGAGTCTTCTCGACCTGGGCCTTGAACATAGGGTCAGAGGCTGTCTCCACATAGTATGCCAGGTTCTTGTAAGCCAAGGCATCGTTGTGGATGTTCTGATAGTACACACCTGCATTGATGAGGTGAGGACGGAAGCCATAGAGTTTCTCGCCCAGGTCGGCAAACTTAGGCTTAATCTTGCCCTTGTCGTTCTCCTGCTGGTCAAACTTGTAGCACTCGGAGCCGTCGTGTACGGCATTGTAGACTGCCGTGTAGAGGCCCAGCGTGTCATACTGCTCTATCTTGCCCTGCTTGAGCTGGCGGTTCATCTGGTTCTGTGTCTCAGTGCCCTGCTCCTTGGTCACTTTCTCCATGGCGAGGCTCACCAGATGGTTGTAGCACTTGGCCTTTTGCTCGGCCGAAAGGCTACCGAGGTTCTGCTCCAGAATCTTGGCAGCTTCTGCATAGTCCTTAATCTTGGACATCTGCTTGAATACATCCTGTGCGAAGGCTGTTGAGGCGGAAGCCATCAACATAGCCGCAATCATAATTTTTTTCATATTCAATATAGTTTTAGTTGTGTCTTTGGAATGTAGAACGGAAGCACAATACTTCCGCCCTACCATTCGGTTATTTATTCTTCTGCGTTGTCTTCTGTATCGGCATCAGCCGGTTCGTCGCCTGCCGGCACGTCGGGCACAGTGTCCTTACGGATGGCGTCGCTGGTCTGCTGCCATGCCTCCTGACTTTCCTGTTCGGCGTCGGCTTCCTTCTCTGAGCTCATCACCTTGCACACGCTCGCTATCACGTCGTTCTTCTTGGTGAGGTTGATGAGGCGCACGCCCTGGGTGGCACGGCCCATCACACGGCAGTCTGCCACGGCAAGGCGAATCACGATGCCGCTCTTGTTGATGATCATCAGGTCGTTGTCGTCGGTCACGTTCTTGAGGGCCACCAGACGACCGGTCTTGTCGGTGATGTTCATGGTCTTCACGCCCTTGCCGCCACGGTTGGTCTTGCGGTAGTCATCCACCAATGAGCGCTTGCCGTAGCCGTTCTCGCTGACCACCATCACGCTCTCGGTCTGCGCGTCGTTCACCACGATCATGCCTACCACCTCGTCGTCGCCCTCATCGAGCTTCATGCCACGCACACCCGTAGACACACGTCCCATGGTGCGCACGGTGTTCTCGTCGAAGCGCACGGCACGTCCGTTGCGGTCGGCAAGGATGAGTTCGTTGTGGCCGTTGGTCAAGCGAACGTCTACCACCTCGTCGCCTTCCACAATGTTGATGGCGTTCACGCCATTGGCACGCGGACGGGAATAGGCTTCCAGGCAGGTCTTCTTCACCATGCCCTTCTTGGTGGCAAACACCACATAGTGACTGTTGAGGAACTCGGTGTCGTTGATGCTGGTCAGGCGGAGGAATGCGTTCACGCTATCGTCTGCCTCGATGTTGAGCATGTTCTGGATGGCACGTCCCTTGGAGTTCTTCGCACCCTCGGGTATTTCATAGCACTTGAGCCAGTAGCAGCGGCCCTTGCGGGTGAAGAAGAGCATGGTGTTGTGCATCGTGGCGGGATAGATAAACTCGGTGAAGTCCTGGTCGCGCGTGTGCGCGCCCTTGGAACCCACGCCGCCACGTGCCTGCTCGCGGAACTCGCTCAGCGGTGTGCGCTTGATGTAGCCCAGATGGCTCACGGTGATAACCACGGGGTCGTTGGGATAGAAGTCCTCGGGATTGAACTCCTCGCTGGAGTATTTGATTTCGGTGCGGCGTGCGTCGCCGTACTTCTCCTTCACCTCTATGAGTTCGTCCTTCATCACTTTCTTGCAGAGTTCGGGGTCGGCAAGAATCTGCTCCAAGTAGGCGATGGTCTTCTCCAGTTCCTCGTATTCTGCGTGCAACTGGTCCATGCGCAGACCCGTGAGCTGCGACAGACGCATGTCGACAATGGCCTTGCTCTGCACCTCGTCGAGTTCGAAGCGCTTCTCCAGGTTGCGCTGTGCATCGGAAGGAGTCTTCGAGGCACGGATGATGTGCACCACTTCGTCGATATTGTCGCAGGCTATGATCAAGCCTTCCAGTATGTGGGCACGTTCCTGCGCCTTGCGCAGTTCGTACTTGGTGCGGCGGATGGTCACGTCGTGACGGTGCTCCACGAAATACTTCACGCAGTCCTTGAGTGTGAGCAGACGTGGACGGCCCTTGACCAGGGCGATGCAGTTCACTGAGAACGAGCTCTGGAGGGCAGTCATCTTGAAGAGCTTGTTGAGTATCACGTTGGCGTTGGCGTCGCGCTTCACGTCCACCACGATACGCATACCCTGTCGGCCGGTCTCGTCGTTCACGTTGGAGATGCCCTCTATCTTGCCCTCCTTCACCAGTTCGGCAATATACTCGATGAGCTGTGCCTTGTTCACGCCGTAAGGAATCTCGGTCACCACAATCTTGTCGTGGTTCTCGCCCGGCTCAATTTCCGCCTTGGCACGAATCACGATGCGGCCCTTACCGGTTTCGTAGGCATCCTTCACGCCCTGAATACCATATATATAAGCACCCGTAGGGAAGTCGGGAGCCTTGATATACTGCATCAGTCCGTCGATGTCGATATCGGGATTGTCTATGTAGGCACAGCATCCGTCGATCACCTCGCCCAGGTTATGGGTAGGAATGTTGGTCGCCATACCCACGGCAATGCCGTTGGCACCGTTGACCAGCAGGTTGGGCACCTTGGTCGGCATCACTGACGGCTCCTGAAGAGAGTCGTCGAAGTTGTTCTCCATGTCCACGGTGTCTTTGTCGAGGTCGTCCATGATGTGTTCGCCCATCTTGGAGAGTCGACACTCCGTGTAACGCATGGCTGCCGGAGAGTCGCCGTCCACGGAACCGAAGTTACCCTGTCCGTCGACGAGCATGTAGCGCATGTTCCAGCTCTGGCCCATGCGCACCAGTGCGCCATAGACAGAACTGTCGCCGTGTGGGTGATATTTACCGAGCACCTCACCAACCACACGCGCACACTTCTTGTAGGGACTTGTGCTTGTGTTGCCGATGCCGAGCATACCGAAGAGGATGCGGCGGTGCACGGGCTTGAATCCATCACGTACATCGGGAAGAGCGCGCGACACAATCACCGACATGGAGTAGTCGATGTAGGAGTCTTGCATCTCTTTCTTGATGTCGACTTTCTCAATTCTGTCGTAATCAAATGTCTGAGTATCGTCCATTAATTTTCTATGTGTTATTTTGACTTTAAATTCATTCTAAGGGCGTTTGTTTCCGCTCTAAGCGATTTTCGCCTTTTGTTTCAAGGTGTAAAATTACTACTTTTTTTCGTAACAAAACGCGTCAGGGGGCAAAAGATTGCGTTTTTTATATGTTTTTAGTGAACAGACGTTTCCCTTTCGGGCCAAACAGGGCAAAAGCGCCGTGTGTAGGCAGCCTCGGAGCGAACAGTACTGGACGAGCGTTCACCCACAAGTACGACACCTATTCCCCCGAAACAAGCAATCCGCAGCACCTGCCATGGAAGACGGTGTTGCGGATAGCTTGTTTGAGCCTGGCGTGGTGGCGTTAGCGGCAAATAAACTTCATGCCGTTCTTCACATAGAGACCGCCCGGCTGCGGATGTTTCACCTCACGTCCTTTGCATGTCGTAGACCTTGCCGTCGGCAGGCAACTTGACTGCCGTGGCTTGACCGATACCCGTGACCGTATCGTCATAGACTGCCTCAAGGGTTTCGGCTGTGGAATCGTAGACAAGATAGGCAAAATGGCTGGGAATAAAGCCCGTCGTCTTGTGGAAAATGCCTTCGCTACTGTCTATTGTATAGTAATCCACATTTTCGTTTATCGACTTGATGGTGCCCTTGAACGGACTGTCTGTGACTGGCAAATCAGCATTATAGTCCAAGAATGCACCTTCTTGCTTGAGGAAGTAGCCTCATTCACCCTCCTTGATTTTCACCACATAGGGCAATCCCGGCTCCACCTTGTCCACGGCATTGAAATGCAGCTTGCCGTCTACGATACCCGTAAAGGCATATACATTCTCTATGCCATAGCGTTCGTCCATGCCTGAAACGTCAAAGCCTTGTTGCATACATATCGGATCATATTTTCTGTATCCCGAGAAAAATCCAGAGGATGTAAAAGGAAGTATGTCAGCACATCCTTTCACGCCATCGCCCTCAAGCAGTTTCCTGCACTCTTCTTGATTACGTTCCGTCACGAACACCGTGGGATACACGCCATCTGCCACCCGAAGGAAATTGGTCTTTTTCAGTTTAACCTGCTCGTCAGAGGCGGTAAAGACGACTTTATTCTGCGTATAAGGAAGAAGTGCCACCTTGGTCAGACTGCTGCATCCCGAGAATGGTGAAGGAGCCGAAGTCCCGCTATATACCGCCTCGAAATTCGTTTGAACTATTTTCAAGGAAGTGCATCCCTTGAACGCCCCTTCGCCCAAACTGCCACAATAAAAAGAGATGTGGGCAGGAAGGGAAGTGCAATCGGCAAATGCTTCCTCACCTAAGCTGTCATAATAACCGGTAAACGAAAATTTTTCCAGGGAGGAGCATCCTTTCAGAAATTGGTCGCCAATGGCTTTCACAATACTTCCGCCGGTCAACCACCGGAGTACCGTACAATTTGTAAACGCATTGGCAGGAAGGAACCCCACACCTGATTCCACATACATTCTTATTAAATTGGAACCTCGGAACGCATTGTTTCCTATACTCGTAACGGCATCTGGAATAGTAACAAAGTTCTTGAAATGCTTGAAATCCTTCAGGCTGTTAGCGCCCAACTGGGTCACTTTATACGCGACATCGGCACAGGTCACTTCTTCAGGTATAACCGTATCATCAGTATACGTATAGAATATGGTGATATAAGGTTAGCATGACATGCGGGTTAGACACCGCATAAGAAAAAATCACCCATCATTGAGTTTCGGCATCATGACAAACTGGCAAGGAATGCAACGGAAGGATTGAAACGCCAGCAACAACCGAAGTTTAACATTCGTTAGTAACAGGTTTTCGCACCTTGCAATAGAAACGGGAAAAAGAGTTTGTTTTGGGGAGCTACGTGAATGATAGACGGGAAAAGCGTGCAAAAAACCACCTGATTTTTACCCAACTTTTTGTGTGCAATCGTGACCGTTTAACACGGAATTAACGCGACTTTGGGTCTCGAACTGCATTTTTCAGTCTGTTTACGTTGCACTTTTACTCGCAAGAAACGACGTTTTCAAAGGTGTCACACTTTTTAGAGCCTTCTATAGGCATACATAAAAAACCACTTTTCCTGCTGCACATCAGCCGCTTTGCACCGACTATTGGAATTATTCAAAATGTTAAAAACAGGGGTTTGTGACGTGACACCTTGAAAAATATGCGTGGAGGGTATATTCGTTAATTATTTTA
>ULUS01021795.1_pt1 | contig 56223 bp, 56 predicted proteins | sample 1958761 | NCBI WGS metagenome assembly ULUS01 (sample SAMEA4835767, study PRJEB28245) | human gut metagenome | biome: gut microbiome; material: fecal sample | place: Denmark | collected 2008
TTGGTAAGGAAGAGGTCCTGAGTTCAACTCTCAGTTACAGCTCCACTTCTGATTTGTTCTCGACTACTTGAACAAAGTTTCGGAACCGGAACAATGAGGAACAATGAAACAAAACAATACTCTTTTGATTATTTAATTGATTAAAATAAAAAAAGTAAAGCTATGGCTAAAGAAGTTTATCAGCGCACCAAACCGCACGTAAACATCGGTACTATCGGTCACGTTGACCATGGTAAGACCACTCTGACAGCTGCCATCTCTAAGGTGCTCCATGAGCGTCTGGGAACTGGTGAGGATGTTAAGAGCTTCGATCAGATCGATAATGCTCCTGAGGAGAAAGAGCGTGGTATCACTATCAACTCTTCACATATCGAGTACGAAACAGCTAATCGCCACTATGCACACGTTGACTGCCCGGGTCACGCCGACTATGTGAAGAACATGGTTACCGGTGCTGCCCAGATGGACGGTGCTATCCTCGTTGTTGCCGCTACCGACGGTCCTATGCCTCAGACTCGTGAGCACGTGTTGCTCGCTCGTCAGGTGAACGTGCCCCGTATGGTTGTGTTCCTGAACAAGTGCGATGACGATGAAGTTGATGAGGAAATGATCGATCTCGTTAAGATGGACGTTCAGGACCTGCTCACTTCTTACGGTTATGAGGAGGAGACTCCTATCATCTGTGGTTCTGCTCTCGGTGCACTGAACGGTGTCGCTAAGTGGGAAGACAAGGTGATGGAGCTCATGGACGCTGTTGACACATGGATTCAGGAGCCTACACGTGAGGTTGATAAGCCCTTCTTGATGCCTGTAGAGGACGTGTTCTCAATCACTGGTCGTGGTACTGTTGCTACAGGTCGTATTGAGACTGGTCGTTGTAAGATCGGTGACGAGGTTCAGCTGCTCGGTCTCGGTGAGGACAAGAAGTCAGTTATCACTGGTGTTGAGATGTTCCGCAAGACTCTTCCCGAGGGTGAGGCTGGTGACAACGTAGGTCTGTTGCTTCGCGGTATCGATAAGGATGAGGTTAAGCGTGGTATGGTTGTTGTGCACCCGGGTGTCATCACTCCGCACGATCACTTCAAGGCTTCTATCTATGTGCTGAAGAAGGAAGAGGGTGGCCGTCACACTCCGTTCGGTAACCGCTATCGTCCTCAGTTCTACCTCCGCACTATGGACTGCACGGGTGAGATCACTCTCCCCGAGGGCGTAGACATGGTGATGCCTGGTGATAACGTTGAGATTGAGGTTCGCCTGATCTACAAGGTTGCTCTGAACGAGGGTCTTCGTTTCGCTATCCGTGAGGGTGGTCGTACGGTTGGCTCTGGCCAGATCACATCAATTCTCCCCGACGTGGAGGAAGAGGGTTAATCTGATTAACAGTTAATTCTAAATAAAGGGTCTCTGTGCCCTTGTGACACAGAGACTCACTTACGGGTTTAGCTCAGTTGGTAGAGCACTGGTCTCCAAAACCAGGTGTCGAGAGTTCGAGTCTTTCAACCCGTGCTAAAAGAAGATAATATGTTCAAGAAGATAGCAAATTATTGCAAGGAATGTTACGACGAACTTGCGCATAAGACTACTTGGCCAACTCGTGCCGAATTGACACACAGTGCAGTGGTTGTATTATCTGCTTCCCTTATCATTGCACTTGTAGTTTTCGGTATGGATCTCGTCTTCGAGAATCTCATGAAGTTTGTTTATCCAGGTTAATTTCCAAGAAAGAAATGGCAGAAGCAGGTAAGAATTGGTATGTGATGCGTGCGGTTAGCGGCAAGGAAGCTAAGTTGAAAGAATACATCGAGGCTGAATTGAAGCATAATCAACTGCTCGCTGATCATGTTTATGAGGTGCTGATCCCTATGGAGAAGCATGCGTCAATACGTGGCGGTAAGCGTGTGGAGAATGAAAAGATTTCTCTGCCGGGTTACGTGTTTGTGCAGGCCGATTTGATTGGTGATGTCCCCACCTTGTTGAGGTTCATGCCTAATTGCCTTGGTTTCCTTGGTGGTTTGGATAATCCTACTCCTGTTCCTCAAGCTCAGATCAACCGTATGTTGGGTGCTGCTGAGGAGACAGAGATTCACAATGAGGTTAGTGTGCCCTTCGTTCTCGATGAGACTGTGAAGGTCATGGAAGGTCCTTTCAGTGGCTTTGAAGGTGTGATTGAGGAAATCAACACAGAAAAGCGTAAGCTGAAGGTAATGGTTAAGATCTTCGGTAGGAAAACTCCTCTGGAGCTCGGTTTTATGCAAGTTGAGAAGGTGACAGAATAGTTGTTACGGACTATCTTCCCTTTTATACGTTTCAATTATTTTAATAAAAAAGAAATGGCTAAAGAAGTTGCTGGATTAATCAAATTACAGATTAAGGGTGGCGCTGCAAATCCTTCACCTCCCGTAGGTCCTGCTCTTGGTTCCAAGGGCATTAACATTATGGGTTTCTGCAAGGAGTTCAATGCACGTACCCAGGATAAGGCCGGCAAGGTATTGCCTGTCGTTATCACATACTACACGGACAAGTCTTTCAGCTTTGTGATCAAGACTCCTCCCGCAGCTGTTCAGTTGCTCGAGGCTTCTAAGAGCAAGAAGGGATCAGGCCAGCCCAATCGTAACAAGGTGGGTAGCGTCACATGGGATCAGGTGAAAGCTATTGCTGAGGATAAGATGGCTGATTTGAACTGCTTCACAGTTGAGAGTGCTATGCGTCTCGTTGCTGGCACAGCTCGTAGCATGGGTATTACAGTCAAGGGTGACTTCCCCGGTGAATAATTAACTCTTCAATTTAAATTAGTAAAATGAGTAAACTGACAAAGAATCAGAAATCAGTAGCTGAGAAGGTTGAAGCAGGGAAAGTCTATGCATTGAACGAGGCTGCTCAGTTGGTGAAGGATATCACCACTACTAAGTTCGACGCTTCGATTGATATCGACGTTCGTCTTGGCGTTGACCCTCGTAAGGCTAACCAGATGGTTCGTGGCGTTGTGTCACTGCCTAACGGTACTGGTAAGTCTGTTCGCGTGCTCGCATTGTGCACACCCGATCAGGAAGAGGCTGCTAAGGCAGCTGGAGCTGATTATGCTGGTCTCGATGAGTATATCGAAAAAATTAAGACTGGTTGGACTGACATCGACGTGATCATCACTATGCCTTCTTGCATGGGTAAGCTTGGTCCGTTGGGTCGTGTTCTCGGTCCCCGCGGTTTGATGCCTAACCCCAAGAGTGGCACTGTCACTATGGATGTTGCTAAGGCCGTGAAGGAAGTGAAGCAAGGTAAGATCGATTTCAAGGTTGATAAGACTGGTATTATCCATACCTCTATTGGTAAGGTTTCTATGACCGCCGAGCAGATCTATGGTAACGCTAAGGAGTTCATCAACACTGTGATTCGTTTGAAGCCTGCTGCTGCCAAGGGAACTTATATTAAGAGTATCTTCCTTTCCTCTACAATGAGTAAGGGTATCAAGATTGATCAGAAATCTGTCGAATAACTCTAAAAGTTTGGTAAAATGAAGAAAGAAGCTAAAGATACTATCATTGTTGAACTTGGTCAGAAGCTGAAGGAATATCCTCATTTCTACTTGGTCGATGTGACCGGCATGAACGCAGAGGATACAAGTAATCTTCGTCGCAAGTGTTTCAAGCAGCAGATCAAGATGGTCGTTGTGAAGAATACTCTTCTCCACAAGGCTCTTGAGGCAACTGAGACCGACTTCTCTGAACTTTATGGTGCTTTGAAAGGTAACACTGCAGTGTTGTTCTGCGAGACTGCCAATGTACCTGCAAAGTTGCTGAAAGATAAGGAAATTGCTAAGGCTGGCGTGCCCTCTTTTAAGGCCGCTTATGCTGAGGAAGGTATTTTCGTTGGTGCCGACAAGCTCGACGAGTTGTCTTCTATCAAGAGCAAGAACGAGGTTATTGCAGATGTTGTCGCTCTCTTGCAGTCTCCTGCAAAGAACGTTATTTCTGCTCTGCAGTCAGGCGCTGGCACCATTCACGGTGTGCTTAAGACTTTAGGCGAGCGCCCTGAGTAAACAAGGTTTTGATGGCTCCTATATTATGGAGCGTCGAACTATAAAGTCTATTCATTATTAACAAGAAAAATTAAAATTAGAATAAAATGGCAGACGTAAAAGCTATTGCAGAAGAGTTAGTAAATCTTACTGTTAAGGAAGTTAATGAGTTGGCAACTGTCCTGAAGGACGAGTATGGTATCGAGCCCGCCGCTGCAGCTGTTGCTGTGGCTGCCGGTCCTGCTGCAGCTGGTGCAGCTGAGGCTGCTGAGGAGAAGACATCTTTCGATGTTGTCCTCACTGACATCGGCGCTACTAAGCTCCAGGTTGTGAAGGCTGTTAAGGAGGCTTGTGGTCTCGGTCTGAAGGAGGCTAAGGCTCTCGTTGAGGGTGCTCCCGCTACAATCAAGGAGGGTCTCTCAAAGGACGAGGCTGAGAACCTGAAGAAGGCCATCGAAGAGGCTGGTGCTAAGGTTGAGCTGAAGTAAGCAGTCAGAGGTTAGACCTCTCAACTTATTATAACATAAATGGTTAGGATTTGCCCAGTCGGTGAGTCCTAACCTTTTTGTGTCTTTCAAGTTTTTTTTGTATCTTTTCAAAGAAAACTTCACAGGTAACAGATTCACAAATCATTTTTATGACCAAAGTTGTAAATAACAGAGTAAATTTCGCAAGCGTCCATAATCCGTACCCATTCCCGGATTTCCTCGACGTTCAGCTGAAGTCATTCCGCGACTTCTTGCAGTTGGACACTCCGCCTGAGGAACGCAAGAACGACGGTTTGTATAAGGTGTTCGCAGAGAACTTCCCTATCACAGACACGCGTAATAACTTCGTTCTTGAGTTCTTGGATTACTATATCGACCCGCCCCGCTATTCTATTGATGAGTGTTTGGAGCGTGGTCTGACATATAGCGTACCCTTGAAGGCTAAGATGAAGCTTTACTGCACTGATCCTGACCATGAGGACTTTGGAACGTTTATCCAGGATGTTTTCTTGGGTACCATTCCTTATATGACAGATAATGGTACGTTCGTCATCAATGGTGCTGAGCGTGTTGTCGTTGCTCAGTTGCACCGTTCTCCTGGTGTTTTCTTTGGTCAGGGCGTTCATGCCAATGGTACCGTTCTGTACAGTGCTCGTATTATCCCGTTTAAGGGTTCTTGGATCGAGTTTGCTACAGACATCAATAATGTCATGTACGCTTACATTGATCGTAAGAAGAAGTTGCCCGTAACAACCATGTTGCGTGCTATCGGCTACGAGTCTGATAAGGACATCTTGAAGATCTTCGATCTCGCTGAAGAGGTGAAGGTTAACAAGAAGAACCTGAAGGCTTGCCTGGGCCGCAAGCTCGCTGGTAACGTTATGAAGACCTCTTACGAGGAATTCACTGATGAGGATACCGGTGAGGTAACGCTCATGCAGCGTAACCAAGTAATCTTGGATCGTGGCACCGAGATCACTGAGGACAATTATGATTTGATCCTCGATAGTGAGGTGCAGACCATTTTGTTGCACAAGGATGAGGAGACAGCCAATAAGTTCTCTATCATTTTCAATACGCTTGCTAAGGACCCCAGTAACTCAGAGACGGAGGCTGTTCGTTACATCTATCGTCAGCTTCGTAATGCTGATCCTGTGGATGACACCAGCGCTCGCGAGGTTTTCCAGAACTTGTTCTTCTCTGACAAGCGTTACGACTTGGGTGAGGTGGGTCGTTATCGTATCAATACCAAGCTCGGTCTCGACACGGATGGCGATGTGCGCGTTCTTACCAAGGAGGATATCATTGCCATCATCAAGTATCTGATCAAGCTCATCAACTCTAACGCAAGCGTTGATGACATTGACCACCTTTCGAACCGTCGCGTTCGCACCGTTGGTGAGCAGTTGGCCAACCAGTTCTCTATTGGTTTGGCACGTATGAGCCGCACCATTCGTGAGCGCATGAATGTTCGTGACAATGAGGTGTTCACACCGACCGACTTGATCAATGCCAAGACTATTTCAAGCGTCATTAACTCGTTCTTCGGTACCAACCCGTTGAGCCAGTTCATGGACCAGACCAACCCGCTCGCTGAGGTGACTCATAAGCGTCGTCTTTCAGCACTCGGTCCTGGTGGTTTGACCCGTGAGCGCGCAGGTTTCGAGGTTCGTGACGTTCACTATACTCACTATGGCCGTCTTTGTCCTATTGAGTCGCCTGAGGGACCGAACATCGGTCTGATTTCTTCGCTCTGTATGTATGCCACCATCAATGAGTTGGGCTTCATCTCCTCTCCGTACCGTGTGGTGAAAGACAGCAAGGTTGACATGGACAACGACGATGTTGTCTACCTCACCGCAGAGGAAGAGGAAGGTAAGTTCGTTGCCCAGGGTAACGCTCCGTTAAGAGAGGATGGTTCGTTCATCCGTGCCACGGTCCACACCCGTAAGGCTGCCGACTTCCCTGTTGTCACTCCCGATAGAGTCGACCTGATGGACGTTGCTCCTCAGCAGATCGCTTCCGTGAGTGCCGGTCTGATTCCTTTCTTGGAGCACGATGACGGTCACCGCGCCCTGATGGGATGTAACATGATGCGCCAGGCCGTTCCTTTGCTCCATAACGATGCACCTATCGTGGGTACTGGCTTAGAGAAGCAGGTGTGTGAGAACTCTCGTACCATGGTGATGGCTGAGGGTGAGGGTGTCATCGAGTATGTTGACGCTACAACCATTCGCATTCTTTACGATCGTACTGAGGATGAGGAGTTTGTGAGTTTCGAGCCCGCTCTGAAGGAATATCGCATTCCTAAGTTCCGTCGTACCAACCAGAATATGACCATCGACCTTCGTCCTATCTGCGAGAAGGGCCAGCGCGTCAAGAAGGGTGATATCCTCACAGAGGGTTACGCCACTGAGAATGGTGAGTTGGCACTGGGTCGTAACCTCTTGGTGGCTTACATGCCTTGGAAGGGTTACAACTATGAGGACGCCGTCGTTATCTCTGAGCGTATGGTGCGCGAGGATGTGCTGACATCAGTCCACGTCGATGAGTATTCTCTCGATGTGCGTGAGACAAAGCGTGGTGTTGAGGTCTTCACAAGCGATATCCCCAACGTGAGCGAAGAGGCCACTAAGGACCTCGACGAGAACGGTATTATCCGTGTCGGTGCTCGTGTGGAGCCCGGCGACATCATGATCGGTAAGATTTCACCTAAGGGTGAGAGCGATCCTTCACCTGAGGAGAAGTTGCTCCGCGCTATCTTCGGCGACAAGGCCGGTGATGTGAAGGACTCTTCATTGAAGGCCAATCCTTCGTTGAGCGGTATTGTTATCGACAAGAAGTTGTTCACTCGTGCTGAGAAGACCCGTGAGTCGAAGAAGCAGGATAAGATCCTGTTGGCTAAGATCGACGAGGAGTATGAGGCCAAGCACGAAGACCTGAAGAACATGCTGGTCGACAAGCTGATGACTCTTACCAACGATAAGACCTCACAGGGTGTGAAGGATTACACAGATGCTGAGATCATCAACAAGGGTAGCCGCTTCACGGTAGCCGCTCTGAAGAACCTCGAGTATGATGGTGTTCAGAGTAATGGCTGGACGGATGATGAGCGCATCAATAACATGATTCAGCATCTGATCATGAACTTCATCCGCAAGGACAAGCAGTTGGCCGCTGAGCAGAACCGCCGCAAGTTCGCCATTACCATTGGTGATGAGTTGCCTTCTGGTATCTTGAAGATGGCTAAGGTTTACATTGCCAAGAAGCGTAAGATCCAGGTGGGTGATAAGCTCGCCGGTCGCCACGGTAACAAGGGTATCGTGTCTAAGATCGTACGTATGGAGGACATGCCGTTCTTGGCCGATGGTCGTCCTGTCGACCTCGTGTTGAACCCGATGGGTGTGCCTTCTCGTATGAACCTGGGACAGATCTTCGAGGCAATCCTCGGTGCTGCCGGTAAGAAGATGGGCGTTAAGTTCGCCACACCTATCTTCGATGGTGCAAAGCTCGACGACCTGCGCGTGTGGACCGACAAGGCTGGCCTGCCCAACCTTTGCTCAACAACCGTTTACGACGGTGAGACGGGTGAGCCGTTCGACCAGCAGGCCACAGTGGGTATCACCTACTTCTTGAAGTTGGGCCACATGGTCGAAGACAAGATGCACGCTCGTTCTATCGGTCCGTACAGTTTGATTACCCAGCAGCCGTTGGGTGGTAAGGCCCAATTCGGTGGACAACGTTTCGGAGAGATGGAGGTTTGGGCTCTTGAGGGCTTCGGCGCAAGCCATGTGCTTCAGGAGATGCTTACCATCAAGAGTGATGATGTCACCGGGCGTTCTAAGGCTTACGAGGCCATCGTCAAGGGCGACTCTATGCCAACACCAGGTATTCCTGAGTCTCTGAATGTGCTCCTCCACGAGTTGCGTGGTCTTGGACTGAGCGTGAAGTTGGATTAATGTTTGAATATTGAAAAGTTAGAAACATGGCTTTCAAAAAAGATACAAAGGTAAAGAATAATTTCTCGAAGATTACCATCAGCCTTGCATCTCCCGAGGAAATCAAGGAGAACTCGTATGGTGAGGTCACCAAGCCGGAGACCATCAACTACCGTACCTACAAGCCTGAGCGCGATGGTTTGTTCTGTGAGAAGATTTTCGGTCCCACGAAGGATTACGAGTGCGGCTGCGGTAAGTACAAGCGCATTCGCTATAAAGGCATCGTTTGCGACCGATGCGGAGTGGAGGTAACAGAGCGCAAGGTGCGCCGTGAGCGTAGCGGACACATCGAGCTCGTTGTTCCCGTTGCCCACATTTGGTATTTCCGCTCTCTCCCCAACAAGATCGGTTACCTTCTTGGACTTCCTACCAAGAAGCTAGATACTGTGGTCTATTACGAGAAGTACATCGTCATCCAGCCCGGTGCCGTTGCTGGCATGAAGAACCCCGAGACGGGCGAGGACCTCAATGGCTCGCACCGACTCGACCTTCTTTCTGAGGACGAGTATCTGAATATCGTCGACAACAGGTTGAGCGACACCAACGATCTTCTTGACGATTCAGACCCCAACAAGTTCATCGCCAAGATGGGTGCCGAGGCCATTCTCGATCTGCTCCATGAGCTGACCATCGAGGATGCCAATGGTCTGACAGGTCTCGACAAGCTCTCTTTCGAGCTGCGCGACCGCGCCAGCAACGACTCAAGCCAGATGCGTAAGACTGAGGCCTTGAAGCGTCTGCAGGTTGTCGAGGCATTCCGTTCCTCTAAGAATGTGAACAAGCCCGAGTGGATGATCATGAAGATTATTCCCGTCATCCCGCCTGAGCTTCGTCCGCTCGTTCCGCTGGATGGTGGCCGTTTCGCCACATCCGACCTTAACGATCTCTACCGTCGCGTCATCATCCGTAACAATCGTTTGAAGCGCCTGATGGAGATCAAGGCCCCCGAGGTCATTCTCCGTAATGAGAAGCGTATGCTTCAGGAGGCTGTCGATTCATTGTTCGACAACAGCCGCAAGGCCAGCGCCGTCAAGAGCGAGTCTAACCGTCCTTTGAAGTCGCTTTCCGACTCTCTGAAGGGTAAGCAGGGTCGTTTCCGTCAGAACCTTCTCGGTAAGCGTGTCGACTACTCTGCCCGTTCGGTTATCGTCGTCGGTCCTGAGTTGAAGATGGGTGAGTGCGGTCTTCCTAAGTTGATGGCCGCTGAGCTCTATAAGCCGTTCATCATCCGCAAGCTCATCGAGCGCGGCATCGTGAAGACGGTGAAGAGCGCCAAGAAGATTGTCGACCGTCGTGAGCCCGTTATTTGGGATATCCTCGAGAACGTGATGAAGGGTCATCCGGTGCTGTTGAACCGTGCCCCGACACTTCACCGTCTGTCGGTGCTTGCCTTCCAGCCCAAGCTCATCGAGGGCAAGGCCATTCAGTTGCACCCGTTGGCTTGTACACCGTTCAACGCCGACTTCGATGGCGACCAGATGGCTGTCCACCTTCCTTTGAGCAACGAGGCAGTGCTTGAGGCTCAGATCCTGATGCTTCAGAGCCACAACGTTCTGAACCCTGCCAATGGTGCTTCCATCACCGTTCCTTCACAGGATATGGTGCTTGGTCTTTACTATATCACCAAAATTCGTCCCGGAGCCAAGGGCGAGGGCCTTTCTTTCTATGGTCCTGAGGAGGCAATCATCGCTTACAACGAGAAGCGTTGCGACCTTCACGCTCAGGTGAAGGTGCTTGTCGACGATCTCGTCGATGGCAAGCGTGTTCGCCACGTGGTCGAGACCTCTGTGGGTCGTGTCGTGGTCAACGAGCTTGTGCCTTCAGAGATTGGCTTCTTCAATGGCATCATTTCTAAGAAGTCGTTGCGTAACCTCATTGCCGTCGTAATTAAGTCGGTGGGTATGGCTCGCGCCTGCACCTTCCTCGATGGCATCAAGAACTTGGGTTATCGCATGGCATACCTCGCCGGTCTGTCGTTTAACCTCGACGATATCATCGTTCCTGACGACAAGAAGGCCATTGTGCAGAAGGGTCAGGATGAGGTCGACAACATTACCGCCAACTTCGATATGGGTCTTATCACCGATAAGGAGCGTTACAACCAGGTGATCGATGCATGGACACACGTCAACGCCAACCTGAAGAAGGCTGTGATGAAGCACATGACCGAGGCCGACCAGGGCTTCAACGCCGTGTATATGATGCTCGACTCTGGTGCTCGTGGATCTGCCGATCAGATTGCCCAGCTTGCTGGTATGCGTGGTTTGATGGCCAAGCCTCAGAAGGCTGGTGCCGAGGGCAACTCCATCATTGAGAACCCTATTCTTTCTAACTTGAAGGAGGGTATGTCGGTGCAGGAGTACTTTATCGCCTCTCACGGTGCCCGTAAGGGTCTTGCTGATACGGCTATGAAGACTGCCGACGCCGGATACCTCACACGTCGTCTTGTCGACGTGGCTCACGATGTGATCATCACCGAGGAGGACTGCGGTACCTTGCGTGGTCTTGAGTGCCGTGCCTTGAAGAATGGCGACGAGGTCATCTCTTCTCTGTCAGAGCGCATCCTTGGTCGTGTTTCTGTTCACGATGTGGTCGATCCTCATACCAATGAGGTGATCGTTGTCGCTGGTGAGGAGATCCGCGAGGACGAGGCCGAGCGCATCGAGAAGTGCGGTGTCGAGATGGTAGAGATCCGTTCAGTGCTTACCTGTGAGAGCAAGAAGGGCGTATGCCGCAAGTGCTACGGCCGTAACCTTGCCACCGCCAAGATGGTTCAGATGGGTGAGGCTGTCGGCGTGATCGCCGCTCAGGCTATCGGTGAGCCGGGTACCCAGCTTACGCTCCGTACCTTCCACGCTGGTGGTGTTGCCGGTAACGTGGCAGCCAACGCAGGCATCAAGGCTAAGAACGAGGCTCGTCTGAAGTTTGAGGAGCTGCGCACCGTGCCTTACGTCGATGACAATGATGTTGAGTGCCAGATGGTTGTTAGCCGCTTGGCCGAGGTTCAGTTCATCGATCAGAATACCGAGATTGTCCTGTCGTCTATGCAGGTGCCTTATGGTAGCTCATTGTACTTCAAGGATGGCGACAATGTGAAGCCAGGCGATCAGATTTGTCGTTGGGACCCCTTCAATGCTGTTATTGTCAGTGAGTACGCTGGTAAGCTCTGCTTCCACGACGTGGTTGAGGGCCAGACGTTCAAGGCTGAGACCGATGAGACCTCTGGTATGACAGAGCGTATCATCACCGATTCACGCGACCACACCCTCGTTCCTACGGTCGATGTGGTTAACGCCGACGGTGAGGTGCTCGTAACCTATAACTTGCCTGTGGGCGGCCACTTGGTTGTTGAGAATGGCGACGTCATCAAGACTGGTACCACATTGGTTAAGATTCCTCGTGCCGTGGGTGGTGCTGGTGATATCACCGGTGGTCTGCCCCGTGTCACCGAGCTCTTCGAGGCTCGTAACCCGTCTAACCCTGCTGTTGTGTCTGAGATCGATGGTGAGGTGTCAATGGGTAAGCAGAAGCGTGGTAACCGCGAGGTGATCGTTACCTCTAAGACCGCCGACCAGAAGAAGTATCTCGTTCCTCTGTCACGTCAGATCCTGGTTCAGGAGCACGACGCCGTTCGCGCCGGAACACCGTTGTCTGATGGTTCTATCACTCCCAACGACATCCTTGCCATCAAGGGTCCGACGGCTGTGCAGGAGTACATCGTCAATGAGGTGCAGGACGTTTATCGTCTGCAGGGTGTGAAGATCAACGATAAGCACTTCGAGATCATCGTTCGTCAGATGATGCGTAAGGTGCGCATCGACGATCCGGGCGATACCATCTTCCTCGAGCAGGAGTTGGTCGACAAGCTCGATTTCGCTGATGAGAACGACCGCATCTGGGGCAAGAAGGTTGTCACCGACGCTGGCGACTCTGAGGTTCTCGTGAAGGGTCAGATCGTTTCCGCTCGCAAGTTGCGCGACGAGAACTCAAGCTTGAAGCGTCGCGACCTGAAGCTCGTTCAGGTGCGTGATGCCGTTCCCGCCACTTCTACACAGGTGCTGCAGGGTATCACCCGCGCCGCTCTGGGTACGAAGAGCTTCATGAGTGCCGCATCGTTCCAGGAGACCACGAAGGTGCTCAACGAGGCTGCTATCCGCGGTAAGGTCGACCATTTGGAGGGCATGAAGGAGAACGTTATCTGCGGTCACCTCATCCCTGCCGGTACAGGTCTTCGTCGTTGGGAGAAGATCATTGTTGGTTCACGTGAGGAATACGACCGCATGGAGGCCAACAAGAAGAACGTCCTCGACTTCGCCAACCAGGCTGAAGAGCAATAATCCAGTCTTTAATATAGACTCTCTATAACCCGATGGCCGCCAACGCTCCAAAAGAGTGTTGGCGGCCATTTTGTTTTCCATATGGATCTTTCATTAGGGCAACGTGCTTCGTTGTGCCTGCTGAACTTCTTCACACGCATCGACGCGGTGGCTGCGGCTCCCGACGGCAACATCATGAGTGGTACCCACAAGGCGGTTTGGAAACAATAACATCCTGCGATTTCTCCTATTTTCGGTCTAATGGCCGATTTGGGCTTAACCGTTTGTGTCAAGCACAATCTTTCTCATTTGCGAGAAGCTCGTAAATGTTCATTTCCCCATTCCTCGATGGTATCGACGGCGGAGTTCTTGCGTCGCCTTGATGTACTACATCATGTGAAGAATCCTCATAAAAAAAGGAGGTATCGCTCCGTAAGCGATACCTCCCCGTTGTATCTTGGTGTTGGTCTCCCAAGCGGTTCTTAGTACACAAACACCTTGCAGTCCTTGATGCTGCCCGGTGCTCCTTGCTCAGCGCGCGGCAGATACTCCAGTGCCGTCACCGTCTGCTGCTGACCGAGGTCGATCACCAACAGGTGGGGCAGGGCGGCGCCATTCTCCGTCTGCCAGTAGGTCGACTCCTGCAGGTCGAACGCCTTGTCGCCGGTGTGGTTGCCATTGTCGTCCTCGCTGTCGGCATACTTCGTCTTCCAGGCGTCGCGACTGATGCGCTTGCCCTGGGCGTCCTGCACGTAGACCTCAGCGATGGCGCTCAGCGCCTTTCCGCTTTGGTTGCTGCTAACCTCGATGGCGAGGTAGCGACCCGTAGCCGCCTTGTCAAACTTCACCGTCTGCCAACCGTTTCCAGCCTTCATCTGTCCGGCAAACACCGGTGTGCTTGAGTTCAGGTCGGGCTTGTCGCCGATGTTGTTATGCTTGTTGCTCTCTTCCAGCTGCAGCTTGTTCAGTTCCGGCTTGTCCTCTCCCCACACGGTGGTCTCCTTCGGTCCCACCACGTCGAGCGCGATCACCTCGTTGCGACCCTTCTTCAGCCAGCAGCCCGGCACGTAGAGAGTCTGCTGCGGACCGATGCGCCAGAAGCGACCCACGGCGTGCCCGTTGACATACACCAGGCCTTTTCCCCACTTCTCGAAGTTGAGGAACGTGTCGCCTGTCTTCTTCAGGTTGAAGTAGCCGCGGTAGTAGCCAGCCTTGGTGTTCAGGCGGTCCTGCTGTCCCATCTTGTTCTTGCCCGAGAGGGCGCGCACAGCGTCGGCGTAGGTGTCGGGAATGCGGCTCTGCTCCCAGTCTTTCAGCGTCCACACCACATCGTCGCCATCCACGGCGGCGCTCAGCGTCACGTTGCCCACGATACCCTTGAAGTCCTTGATGGCGCGTCCGAAGTTGATGCGTCCCATGGCCTCCACGAGCACCGTCAGCTTGTCGCCCTTCTTGGTGGCAGGCATTACGAGCGACCGCTCGTTCTTCACGCGGTCGATCTTACCCACATATTTCTTGTTCAGGTACACCTGCACATAGTCGTGCGCTCCATCGATGGTGAGCACGGCGCCTGCGGGTGTCTCGGGCAGGGCTGTGCGATAGATCATCGAACCCCAGCCGAAGTCCATGTCCTCGAAGGTGAGCGGTGTCACCGATGTGGCGGTGCTGTCAATGCCCGAGCCGATGGTGGCATACTGGTCGAGTGTGAACTTTGCCACGTTCATCGTTGGAGCGGCAGCCTTCGGCACGTTAGGCATCTTGCCCTGCGTGTACTTCTGCATCATCTGTCGCAGCTCAAAATATTTGGGTGTGGTCTGGCCATACTCGTTGATGGGCGCGTCGTAGTCGTACGATGTCACGTCGGGTGCGAATCCCGGTGAGTTGGCGCCAGCCCAGTGGCCAAACGATGTTCCTCCGTGGGTCATATAGAGCGAGAAGCTGATGCCCTTCGAGAGCATCTCGTCCAAGCCGGCCACCATGTCCTTGGCGTCGCGCGTCTCATGGCGTGCGCCCCACTTGTCGAACCATCCGCTCCAAAACTCCGAGCACATCTTCGGTGCGTCGGGGCGCAACTCGCCCAGGCGACGGAACTGCTGGTCGATGTTGGCGCCTGTGCCAAAGTTCATGGTCCACACCAGGTCGTCCAGTCCGTTGCGCTCAAAGTTGCTGGCCCAGTCACACTGGAAGAGCGCCGGTCCGCGACCGTTCTGGTACCAGTTGTCCTTCAGCATGTCGCGAATGGCCGACACATACGGCTTGTCGGTTCCATACGATCCATACTCGTTCTCCACCTGCACCATGATGATCGGGCCGCCGCGCTGTATGGTCAGCGGTGCCAGTTGCTCAGCCACCTTCTTCTCGAAGATCTTCACGCGCTCCATGAAGTAGGGGTCGCGCTCGCGCAACTTAATGTCTTTCTTCTTGAGCAGCCACCAGGGCAGTCCGCCCATCTCCCATTCGGCGCACACATAGGGGCCGGGTCTCACAATGACGTACATGCCGTTCTTCTGTGCCTGGCGCACGAAGGCGGCAATGTCGTTGTTGCCGGTGAAGTCAAACTGCCCCTCCTTCTGCTCGTGTATGTTCCAGAACACATACATGCAGATGGTGTTCATTCCCAGAGCCTTGCACATCTTGATGCGTTGGTCCCAGTAGGCCTTGGGAATACGGGGGTAGTGGAGCTCGGCGGCCTTCACCACGAAAGGCTTTCCGTCGAGCAGGAACGTGCCCTTGCCCACCGTGAAGTCGCCTGGCTTGGCTGCCTGGCTGCCCATGGGGCAGAGCAGCATGGCGGCTGCGAGGGCCGCCGTCGATAATGTCTTTGTCAGCTTCATTTTTATGGTTTGTTTTGGAATTTGTTCTTGTCCCTTTTGAGCGCAAGCGCTCTTATTTTCGCAAAGTTACGAATAATCTTCAAGAATGTGCCGGCTCACGTTCAAAATTCATCTATTTCTCCGCTTTTTGTGTGTTGGGCAGCAGTCCGGCAACGATTCCCATCAGCGGCAGGAATGCGCTCACCTGAAAAATAAACTCCACACTGGTCTTGTCGGCCAGCCATCCGAAGAAGGCCGACCCCAGTCCCCCCAGTCCAAACATCAGTCCGAAGAACACGCCGGCGATCATCCCCACCTTGTCGGGCATGAGGTCGGTGGCGTAAACCACGATCGACGAGAACGCCGATGCGATGATCAGTCCCGAGAGGAAGCAGCACACGATGGTCATCGTGAGGCCCACGAAGGGCATGGCCAAGGCGAAGGGCGCCGCCCCGAGGATGGAGAACCAGATAACATATTTCCTGCCGAACCTGTCGCCCAGCACGCCACCTGCCACCGTTCCGATGGCGAACGCGGCGAGAAACACAAAGAGGAACAGTTGCGAAGCCTTTATCGACACGCCAAACTTGTCGATCAGGAAGAACGTGAAGTAGCTCGTGATGCACGAGGTGTAGAAATACTTCGAGAACACGAGAAGCACGAGTATTGCCAACGCTCCGTATTTGGCACGTTTGGAGATGTGGTTGTTCAGCGCGGGCTTTCTCTGCGGATGCTTCACCACATACTGCATACGGGCCTTGTACCATGCGCCGAGCCGCACCATGATCAAGGCGGCGAGCAGGGCGGCCAAGGCAAACCATGAGATGGAGTGCTGACCGTAAGGCAGGATGATGATGGCCGCCAAAAGGGGTCCGAGGGCCGATCCGCCGTTGCCACCCACCTGGAAGATCGATTGCGCCAAACTCTTCTTGCCGCCCGATGCCATCTGCGTTACGCGCGATGCCGTGGGGTGGAACACCGACGATCCGAAGCCCACGATGCTCACGGCTATGAGTATGGTGAGGTAATGGTTGGCGAAGGCCAGTGCCAGAAGGCCCGCCAACGTGAAGCACATGCCCACGGAGAGGGCGTACGGTCGCGGGTGGCGGTCGGCGTACAGGCCGGTGAACGGTTGCAGGATCGACGAGGTCATCTGAAACACGAGCGTGATGATGCCAATCTGTGCGAAGGAGAAGTCGAACTGGTCTTTCAGGATGGGATAAATGGAGGGAATGATCGACTGTATCATATCGTTCAGAAAATGCGATATGCCGCAAATCATGAGTATGGAGTAGGCCGTTCCCTCGGTCATGGTGGGTTTGCCCTTGAGCTTCTGGCTGATGGCTTTGATTTGCATAGACGAATGTCCTTTTATGGTTTGTTGTGCAAAAGTACTCATTTTTAGCTTACCCCCAACATTTTATAATGTGGAATGTTGGGGGTTGAATGTTGGAATGTTGGGTGTTGAATGTTGAATGTTGGGTGTTGAATGTTAAATGAGGAATGTTGGGTGTTGAATGGGAATTGTTGAGTGAGGGATGTAGAGTATTGAAAGGGCATTGAGTTTTGGATGGGCACGTTGGAGAATCGGGCAGAAATGGCGCTGGCTCGTGTGAGAGTAGGCGAGTCGAAAGGTATGGGAAGGCTCTGGCTCGTGTGAGAGGAGCCGTGTTGAAAGTCAAACTATGCGGGCTGAAAGCCCAACGACCTCCATAGCCCAGGGCAAGCGAAGCGACGCCCTGGGCTATGAACTTCTGTCCCTTCGGGACGTGCCGTAAACGCGCCCTCATAGAAACAACTTTCCGCATGCGAAAGAATCCGTGCCCATCCGTCGCGCCGCCGGCGCGATCTGTGTGTTTGACAATCACCCCGCATGGCATCTGTGTCGATCGTGCGATCTGTGGGCGCATTCTCCCATTAGTCTTTTCAAGCGCCATCGGCGCATGGTGTCTCCCGCCGATCTCACCGATTTGCACAGATTCTCTCTTCGGTTGCTGTGGCTTCGCATGTCATTACCTCCCGTTGGTCGGTGGGTCTACGACAAATCTCGTGAGATATCAAACACCGGCGGTGTTTCCTTTCAGTAGTCATTACTTCCCTTCGGTCAGTGGGGCTTCGCCGAGTCTCGATAGATTCGTGTTCTTTTAAATATCAGCGAGCGTTTGCTTCGGCCAGCGTGGCTTCGCCGGGTCTCGTGTTCTTTGATAAAACCGCCCCGCATGGCCCATTCCACATTTAACCTTTAATATTCCACATTAAAAAAGTTGTCATTCTACACCCAACAACTCCATTTGTTAAATAGTATATTTTCCCATCACAATTCAGCTTTTTTCTACCGCGCTTCTAACTTTTTGTTGTAACTTTGCAGCGCAAACGCGGTTCCTTGCCATCTACCCAAGGCCCCCGCGACAGCCCATTATCTACCGGCGATAGCAACTACAATAACCAAATAATTAAACAACAGTAACTTTTTCAACATGAAACAATTCGGGCTTCTGCGCAGAGCGCTGATAGTGGTCCTGTTGGGAATGGTGGCCAGCTTCTCGCAAGCGGTCAACATCAACGACCCGGGCATTATCTATCGCATCGTGTGCCAGTCGAACGGCCAGGCCGTGACGAATGGTAACCAGAGCGCACACAACACGTACCTCACGACCGATGCCATTGATCTCTCGGCCGAGGGACAAGACTGGATGATTGTGCCAGTGTCGCCACCCGACAGCATCTATGCTTTCTACAATCCCCATTACGACATGGGCTTCGACATGGCTCCCGCGGCCCAGCAGGCATGGCGCCTCTTGCAGTGGGATCCCAAGTTCACCAGTTCCAACCAGCAGTTTGTCATCAAGCAGGTCAGCGAGGGCGTCTTCCAGTTCCTCAACGTTGCCGGCAATCGCGCCATGACGCTCCGTGCCGACGGCACCATCTACATGGATGAGGACCTCGACGCTGCCAACAGCCACTTCACCCTGCAGGCCACAACCAACAAGGTCGACAAGATCATCAAGGGCTACACCTACCTGCTCCGCAGCAAGAACACCGGTTGGGTGCTCAGCAACCTCGAGAGCCGCAAGTCGGCCGCCCTGCTCTTCACCGAACCTTATAAGGAGGGAAGCTATGGCCAGCACTGGGAGTACCGCACCGTGGAATATTCCAAGTATGGCTCCACCGGCTATTCCACCGTTCTCTTCAACGCCAAGTACAACTTCGCCATCGACGCCGGCCTGAACGGCAAGAAGCTGCCGTTGCAGTATGCGCTCGATGGTTCCAACTACAACCAGCAGGTGACGTTCGAGGCCGTAGAGGGCCAGCAGGGCGTCTACCGCATCTCCTATAAGTACAACGGCACCGTCTACTACCTCTCCGCCGACAGCAAGGGCGACACCCGCATGATTCAGGACGCCAACGACGAGACCACCTATTTCACTGTGGAGTACACCGACCCCTACGTGCCCGTGCTCTCCGACTGGGAGAACCAGCGCGTGTTCGCCGTCAACAAGGAGGAGGGCCACGCCGCCTACATTCCTTACGCCAACACCGAGGCGCTGCGTGCCGACAAGGCCCGCTACGACAAGCCTTGGCTCGACCCCGCCAGCGACCGTTGGATGACGCTCAATGGCACATGGAAGATCAACTTCGTGAAAGACCCGTCGTTGCGTCCGGGCGAGGATGATTTCTACGGCAACGATGTCAACGTCTCTTCATGGGACAACATCGACGTGCCCTCATGCGTTGAGATGAAGGGCTACGGCGATCCTTGGTATGTCAATGTCGATTATCCCTTCGAGGACAATCCTCCCTACATCACGATGAAGGGCAACCTCTACAACTCGGTCAGCTCCCTGCGCCGCAACTTCACGTTGCCCGCCAACTGGGCCGGCGACCGCGTGTTCCTCCACTTCGACGGTATCTATAGCGGTGCCTACGTGTGGGTCAACGGCAAGAAGGTGGGCTACACCCAGGGCGCCAACAACGACGCCGAGTTCGACGTTACGGCTTATGTCCACGAGGGCGAGAACAACCTGAGCGTTCAGGTGTTCCGCTTCACCGACGGCTCATACCTCGAGGGTCAGGACATGTGGCACATGAGCGGCATCCATCGCGACGTGTACCTCTTCGCCACACCGAAGACCTACATCCGCGACCACTACATCACCTCTAAGCTCGACGCCGCCGACGGCTACAAGTCGGGCTCTATGACCGTGGCCCTCACCATGAACAACCGCGACGCTGAGGCCGCCAACAAGGATGTGTGCGTGCGCCTCATCAGCCCCGAGGGCCAGCAGGTGGGCCAGCAGAACACCCATTTCGCCTTCAAGAAGGGCGAGAAGGAACTCACACAGTATGTAACATTCGAGGGCCTCACCAACCTCCAGCTTTGGAACGCTGAGCAGCCCAACCTCTACACCGTCGAGGTGGCACAGACCGATGCCAAGGGGTCGGAGGAAGAGGCGTTCGCCACCAAGTATGGCTTCCGCTATGTGGAGATCCCCAACGACGACCACCGCGTCTACGTCAATGGCAAGCAGGTCTACTTCAAGGGCGTCAACACACAGGACACCCATCCCACCCGTGGCCGCGCCATCGATGTGGAGACCATGCTGAAGGACATCACCCTCATGAAGCAGGCCAACGTCAACACCGTGCGCACCAGCCACTATCCCCGTCAGGCCAAGATGAACGCCATGTTCGACTACTACGGCCTCTATGTCATGGATGAGGCCGACATCGAGTGCCACAAGAACTGGCAGGATGGAGCCGCCATCTCAAGCGACGCCTCTTGGCAGCCCGCCTATCTCGACCGCGCCCGCCGCATGGTGCTGCGCGACCGCAACAACCCGTCGGTGGTGTTCTGGAGCCTCGGCAACGAGAGCGGCTATGGCACCAACCACGACGCCGCCTTCGCCCTCATGAAGACGCTCGACAACCGCATCGTCCACTACGAGGGTGCCACCAACGCCGGTCGCGCCACAGCTACCGAGATGTGGAGCCGCATGTATCCGTCGCTCGATGAAGTGAAGGCGCAGGCCAATGGCAACTGGGCCGAGCAGCCTTTCTTCATGTGTGAGTACGACCACGCCATGGGCAACTCGCTGGGCAACCTCCAGGAGTACTGGGACATCCTCGAGGGCAGCAAGTATGGCATCGGTGGTTGCGTATGGGACTGGGTCGACCAGTCGATCGTGGCTTCTGAGGATATCATGAGCGGTAACCTCATGCAGAACGGCTTCCACAAGTACCGCACTGGTTACGACTATCCCGACGCTCCCCACCAGGGCAACTTCGTCAACAATGGTATCATCAATGCCGACCGCTCTTGGAGCGCCAAGCTCGATGAGCTGAAGAAGGTCTATCAGTATGTGTCGTTCGACCAGTGCCAAACAACCGGCGGCAACACCGCTGAGATCACCCTCACCAACAAGTACGACTTCACCTCGCTGGGCGCCCTGCGCTTGGCTTACCAGGTGGTGGTCGATGGCAAGGTGGCCAATGAGGGCAATGTGGCTCTCGACGACCTCAAGCCGGGCGAGACAGGCTCTGTCACCGTGCCTACCGCCTACGACGAGGCTGAGGCCAAGGGCAAGGAGGTGCTGCTCAACCTGAGCGTTGTGCACCCCGCCGCCACCGCTTACGCTCCCGCCGGCTACGCTGTCGCCACCGCACAGTATGTGTTGCAGGATCGCGACAAGCTCGCAGCCGTCGACCTCAAGGGCAGCAGCGCCGAGCCGCTGAGCGTCACCAAGTCGAACGGCGTTACCACCATCAGCAACAGCAAGGTGGAGATCGCCTTCAACACCAACTCGGGCAAGCTCACCAAGTGGTCGCAGAACGGCATCAGCATCGTCAAGGATGGTGCCGCACCCGAGTATGAGAACTATCGCTGGATCGAGAACGACGCTCCTTATGGTAGCGACCCCTGGTACGACCAGGGCAACGGTATCAGCAGCCATAAGGTAGCCATCAGTCGTGTGGATGGTGGCAACAAGGTAACGGCCACCGTAACAGGCACCGGCTCATGGGTCAACTACACCTTCACCTACACCATCTATAAGAACGGTGTGGTCGACCTCAAGACCCAGTTCACACCGCAGGTCACCGCCACCGATCTCTATGGCGCCGTGCGCCGTCTGGGCATGCAGCTCGAGATGCCGGGCGAGTTCAGCCAGGTCAACTACTACGCTCGTGGCCCGCTGGAGAACTACACCGACCGTTGCACAGGATCAAACCTCGGTCGCTACGCCACCACCGTGTTCGACATGAACGAGTATTACCTGCGCCCGCAGACCATGGGCAACCGCCAGGATCTGCGCGAGCTCACGCTCTCCGACGGTCAGGGCAACGAGATCAACATCCAGACCGAGGGTCAGGTGGCGTTCTCTACGCTCTACTGGTCCGACCAGACCCTCAAGTCGTATATGCACAACTGGGAGCTCCCCATGGCCGCTGATGCGGCCGACCGCACCATCTACGCCCACTTCGACTATGTGCAGCGTGGCATCGGCTCAGGCAGCTGTGGTCCCGGCGTCATCTCTAAGTATGTGGTTCCCACCTCGGGCACCTATGGCTACACGCTCCGTTTCACCACCTCCAACCCCGTCATCCAGGGCATCAACAAGACCATGAGCGACGTGGAGACCATGAAGGTGTCGCACAACAGCAAGGCCGTCACCGTCAGTGGCGACATCGCAGCTGGCACCTCAGCCCGTCTTTACAATGCAGGGGGTGTGTTGCTCCATCAGGTGAAGGCATCTGGCAACACCCAGCACCTCCAGCTCCCCTTGGCAGGTCTGCCCGATGGCTCCTACTTCGTGCAGGTCAGCAGCAAGGGCAACCAGTGTGTCCACAAGATCCTGAAATAATCCTACCGCTCATTAGGTAACCTCCATAGCGAGGGAGCAGCCCGGGCCTCTGCCCCGTAGCTGCTCCCTCGCTTCGTTTTGTCCTCCTTTGTGCTCGAGTGCGATCCGTTGGTTCCCTCTCAGTGGTCATTCGTGAGATATCAAACACCGGCGGTGTTTCCTCTCAGTAGTCATTCGATTGATTCGCGAGATTCGTGTTCTTTAAAATAATTCGTGTTCTTATTATACAAACACCGATGGTGTTTCTCTTCTGTGTCGATCTGTGCGATCTGTGGGAGAAATATTCTCGTGCCGTATGGCCCATTCAACATTCTCAACACTCCTCCCCCAAATATACACTGTTTTTCTCAACGACCCCCCCGTTCGCCTCCAAATACGCCATTCTTGGCGCATTTGCGTAACCGCTTAACATTCAAATAGTTATGATTCGGTTTGCCCGTTTATCGCTCCACGCACCACATTCCACGCCACGAAAGACCACCTTTCGCACCTCGATACCTAAGCTATCGCACCACGAAAGACCATCTATCGCACCACGATACCTAAGCTATCGCAACGCGAAAGATGCCCAATCGTCAGCCTACGACACACAAAAAGTAAACCGATTCAACAAATCACCCCAGTTCCTTCTCTATCTCATCCAAAAATCCCGCACAACTTTTTAACCAAAAACCACGACACCCCTCCCTCCCGCTTGTCCCACCCACAAGCGCGCCCTACGCCGCTTACCCGTCTCCCCACAAACATTTTTGCCCACTTTTTCGCAAAATCCCGCCATAATCGTCCCTCGTTTGAGAAAAACGCTGTAACTTTGAACACTAAACCAACCTTCTTGGCGCAGGGGGCGCAAAATAAAGTACAGAAAGTAATACTTTCTGATGAGGCCACCACCGCTGAGTAGGGTGCGTAGAAACTGAACCAAACCATTCAAAGGAGTATTGTAACCACCACGATAAAACAATGAGGCTTATGAACCAGAACCGATTTCGTTGCGACGCGTTTGCATTGCAACACGTCACTTCATTACAACAAGTGGAAGCCTTCTTTGGCTACCTCGTCAATGACCTCAGAGTGAACATCCATCCCGATGACGACTTTGCCGACTATGTCGACTTGCAGACCAACGTCCCCACCTTCACCCAAGATGAGGCTTTTCTCGCCAACAACCTGATGGACGAGAGCTTCAAGGTGTGCGAGGAAGCAGGAGTGGATATCTATGGCATCGGAGCCGACAAGCTTCTGGTGGCATTAAACGAGGTGGCATAACAATACAGAAACCTAAAACCTAAATACCATTATGGCTGAACAATTTGAAGAGTTCGATGATTTCAAAGTAGCAGAGAGTTCTCCTGAAATAGGTAGTGTGATTGCCAACAATATTGTTGCAAAGGAACTGACCGAAGTTGAACGATATAAAGAAGATGTCCTTGACGAAACCTTGTGCATGGCAGATGACCCTAAAGACCAATTAACACAGCTGGTTGTCGGTTATATCCAAGCGATGGGCGATGTTGATCAGGTGAATATTTGCAGCTATGATAATGGCAATGGGGTCGCACTTGATGGTTGGGGATTTAATGGAGACGAGGATCTCGTTTCTATAGATCTTTTTCTGAGCGTTTATCAAAGCCCAGAAGAAGGAAAGCGTATAACTGCTAACGAGTTGGATCGTCATTTTAATTGGCTGTATAGATTTTTTGAACAGTCTCAAAGTGGTAAGGTGTTAGGAAAAATCGAAGATACGAAGAGCGAACTCTATCAAGTTGCAGAGCTTATCCATAGCACAAAGAAAATAGACCGCATTCGTTTGTTCCTCTTGACAAATGCGATAGCCCCTGCAAATTATGAAAAGGAAGCGGTGGAACTCGAAGATGGAACATCATGCGAGTACATCATATGGGATGCTAAACGAGTGATGCGTCAAAACAACATTATTTCAGGCAAAGATCCTATTGTTGTTGATTTCGATGCTGACTTCAATAGTCCGCTTCCTTGCATCCAAATGCCAGATGTTTCAGAAAATGTAGCTTGCTATCTTTGTGTCATTCCAGGAACAGTGTTGGCTCAGATATACCACAAGTATCATCAGCAGATACTTGAACAGAATGTTCGTACTTTCCTTCAATTCAAAGGAGCGAGCAATAAGGGTATTCGAGATACGATGATCGGTCACAAAGCAAGTGCGGCAGAAAAACGTAAGGGCATTTTCGATTCTGATCCTGAGCCTGATATGTTTTTTGCTTACAACAACGGTATCTCTACTACAGCAGCGGAGATAACAATCCGTAAGGCGGAGGACGGTATGGAAATTACTCGTATTAAAGACTGGCAGATTGTAAATGGTGGACAGACAACCGCCTCTATTAATGCGGTCTTTAGTATGAAGGGAGTGAACATAAGCAAGCTTTCGAAAGTTTTTGTAAGCATGAAGGTCTCTGTAATCAAGGATAAAGAGAAGCAGAGCGTTATTGTGCAAAAGATTTCAAGGTTTGCTAATACTCAGTCGGCAGTAAAGAAGTCCGACTTTAACATCAATGAACCTTTCCTCGTTGACATCGAGAATCAATCTCGTCAGGAGTGGTGCAAAACTCCATCTGGGAAACCCGTTAACAAGTGGTTCTTCGAGCGCACTAGGGGTCAATATTTGGACAAAGCTAAACGTAACAACTCGGTTGCAGCTGAGCGTGAATTCTATGCGGAATATCCAAAGAACCAAATGTTTGACAAGACAATGCTGTCTAAATTTATGATGGCTTGGATGGAAAACCCCGCAAGCGTTTGTAAGGGTGGAGAGAACAACTATGCTGTCTTCTTCAACCGCTTTAAGGCTTTAGGTATCAAGTTTGATAGTAATATTTATCATCGTACTGTTGCCAAGGGAATTCTTTTTAAGGCGATTGATGCGTACTATGGTAAGGATGGTATTGCTTTGCCAGGCTATAAGTCAAACATGGTGGCTTATACACTTTCGGCTCTTGGATACCTTTCAGGGAAGAAGCTGGATTTGGTTTCGATATGGAACGAGCAGAATGTGATGAATCCTTCTGTTCAGAATAATATGACTATCGACTTGTATAATGTTTATGCCAAGCTAGTAAATGGGCAGCAGCACATTTCTTACAAAGTTAAGGAACAGTATGTCGGTAATGATGGTAAGAAGCGTAACCATTTCATAAACAAAGAAATTCCTAGAGAGGAACTTGAAAAGCTGAAGCAAACCACGTTATACAGAGTCCTTGAGTTTGTAAAGAAGATAGAACCCGTAATATGGGACCACATAGTGAATGTGGATGAAGGTACCAACATAAATGAGTGGACTAAGGCACCTCGTTGTTGGGATGCGCTGAAGGCAAAACTGAACAATTTGGGTTCTACCTCAAGATTGCCAAATGATGTCCTTGCAGCTTCTAGTGAACAAGAGACCGATGTAAATGAGGCTCAGCAAGCAATTATTACGCAAGCTGGTGATATTGATGCTAGCGTATGGTTTAGCATTAATAAATGGGGAAAAGAAAATTATGAGCTTACTCCTGTAGAAGTTTCTTTCATAGGTAACTTTGCTTACATGATAAAGCGAGGGCGCCCATATACATATAAGCAAGCACGATGGGCTCTTGCCATTTATGAAAAGGCGGAAAATGCGGGCTGGCATGAATAGAGTTAAATAAAGAGATGACGGAAGAATATCTAGATCAAGAAGTAGAACGTGTGGAGGCGTTTACTGGACCAGCTATCCAGTTCTCGCACATCGATGCTGACACAACAGGTCTGCGTCCTTATCAGCAGAAGATGAAGGAGGATGTCTATTCGTTATGGGACAAGATGGACAACCTTATGATTCAAATGCCGACTGGTACGGGAAAGACCATTGTCTTTACTTCTGTGGTTCGTGATATTCAACGCTGGTGTAAAGCCCATAGCCCAAACTCGAAAATATTGATAGCTGCTCATCGTAAAGAGCTCATAGCTCAGGCGAGTGGCAAACTTAAGGATATACCTCACGGAATTATCATGAGTGGAAAAAAGCTGGAAATGCAGTATATGGTGCAAGTGGCCAGCATTCAAACCTTCATGTCGTGCCGTAACTATGAGACCATGCGTCATTATCGTTTTGACTTCATTATCATTGATGAGGCTCATCATAGTATAGCATCGGGTTATCAGAAGTTATGGGAGATGTATCCGAACTCTAAAAAATTAGGTGTAACGGCTACTCCTTGGAGAATGAACCACTGTGGGTTCCGTTCCTTGTTTTCGGAGATAGTGTTGTCTAAGCCTATCGAATGGTTCGTAAATGAGCATTATTTAAGTAACTACGACTATATTAGTATTCGTCGTAACTCAGAAGTGCAAAAAGCCGTAAACTCTATCGACCGTTTTGGAGCGGATGGTGACTTTCTGGAAGCTGAATTGAGTCATGTTTTTGATTGTGACCGTATCCGTGCTGAACTATACAAGAGCTATAAGAAATATGCTGATGGTAAGAAGGGAATAATCTATGCTATTGATAGGCAGCATGCTGCGAACATTCAGGAGCTTTATGCATCTAATGGTGTTAGCATTCGTTTGATTGATGGGACAACGCCTGCTGAAGAACGCGAAAATATTATAGAAGACTTCAAAGCTGGAGTTGTTCGTGTTATAGTCAACGTGAATATCTTTAGCGAGGGGTTTGATTGTCCGGACATAGAGTTTGTCCAGTTGGCTCGTCCTACTCGTTCTTTAACCATGTATTTACAGCAAGTTGGCCGGGGTTTGAGAATATCGAAAGGTAAGGAAAAAAGCATTATCTTAGATAATGTTGGACTATACAATCGTTTTGGTACCCCAATGGCAAATCGCCATTGGCGGCATCATTTTAATGGAAGTGAAATTCGAGGAGAAGCTGGATGGAATGATGGTGCTCTCATTACTAAGGATATTGAATTCTATGACAGAGAACCAAATTATGACGAAGGTAATGAGGAAATGGAAGTCGTTGAGCATGTGGATGGTAATCGCCAAATACGTTCATCTGATTCGGAGGATACGGAGCAAGGAGTTGGTGAATACAATGTGTTCCGTGATCGTAAGACGGGTTTGTTTGGAGTATGTGATCGTAGAAACCGGACAATTGTTCCTGCAATGTACGACGAAATGCATCCCTATTATAAAGGATACATACCCTTCAAGTTTAAGGGGAAATGGGGGATTATGCTAAAGAATGGAACTGTTAAGGTTAAGCCCAAGTATTATTATATAGGCCCATTCATCGAAGGCATTGCAGAAATTAAAAACACAGAAGACTCAGATAGCTATCATATCAATGGTAAGCTTGAAAAGATTGATTAAGAATGGCAACAGTAGAAAAAGATATAAAGGAAGAATCAGACAAGATTAAGGCGGTCAAAAAGATCGTGAAGAAGAGGGTAAAGGCTCTTCAAAACAAAGAACTTGTTCAAACGCCATTGTCAGATGGTCCTTCGTGGAAAGATCTTCAATTCTCTCACTTAGAAAATACGGTAAGGATTGGAACGTTGTTTAGTGGTATCGGAGCCATTGAACATGCTTTTCAGCGTTTGAAATTAAAGCACAAAATCGTTTTCGCAGGTGACATAGAACCTAGGTGTAAGACCAGTTATTTTGCTAATTATGATATTAGTGAAGATGATTGGTTTACTGATGTGCGTGATTTTGATGCAAGGAAATATAGGGGGAAGGTGGATTTTGTCGTCGGAGGTGCTCCATGTCAGGCATTTTCGATGGTAGGCCATCGTTTGGGTTTTGAGGATGCAAGAGGAACTTTGTTTTATGAGTTTGCTAGGGTGGTAAAAGAAACAAAACCGAAGGTGTTCTTGTTTGAAAATGTGCGAGGATTGTTGAATCATGACAAGCATCGCACATGGCACGTTATGTATGATATATTCGAAGAACTGGGATATGATGTTAAATTCCGTGTTCTAAATAGTTGCGATTATGGAATACCTCAACATCGCGAGCGTGTTTTTTGCCTAGGATTTAGAAAGAAGACTAATTTTAAGTTCCCTGCACCAGTAGAACTTGAATACAGAATGTATGATTTCTTGGAAGATTATATTGATACAAAGTATTTCCTTAAGGAGAAAGGCATAAAATTTGTAACGAGTCACAAAAATAGGGAGAAGAGTTATACTCAAATAAACGGAGAGGTAGCCTTGTGCCAAAAGAGAAACCAAGAATTTAATTGGCACGGTGATTTTGTGTATCATCCCGATTCTGAACTAACGCCAAGTGACGAGAAATTTGACGAGTTTATTTTTGACGTTAAGGATGTAGAAGAGAAATATTATCTTTCAGATAAAGTTGCAAAGTACGTTTTAGCTGGAGGAACAAAGAATTTTAAGACTTCAACAAAGACGGACCTTGATATAGCTCGTCCATTACTTCAGTCTATGCATAAGATGCACAGAGCTGGGGTGGATAACTACGTTACCCACAAGGGGCGAATCAGAAAGCTTACCCCTCGTGAGTGTTTGCGTCTTATGGGATTTAAGGACTCTTTTAAGATTGCCGTGTGCGATACTGCTATGTACCAGCAAGCAGGCAATAGTATTGTTGTTGATGTTCTTATTGCTCTGTTGAAACAAATGGATATAACTCAATATGGTGTGAACGATGGCTAACAGAAATTTTAGATATGTTGACGATTGGGCTTCAATTCGTCTTGTTGACAGCTTTGTGAAAGAAAACAAGGCTGGTACAGGTAATGGCGAAGCAAGCTTGTACCTAGGGAGCAAATATGATCCAGACATCTTTGATTTCTTCGGTGAAGAAGCATTTGACGCTCATTGCACCCTTCTCAGAGATGATATTTTAGATTATCTTGAGGCGGTTAAATGGGAGTACACGTCACATAGGTTTGTCTACAGGAACAAAGTCGATTTAGAGTCATGGAAAAACAAAGTTGACGAAGTTCGCGGTCTACCTGAAGAACTTCACTTCAACCTTACCAGGAAGCGAATGCAAGATAAAAATGGAAGAGTGTATGCTCAGGAGCTTTCTTATAAAAGAAGTAAAGGCTTAACGATAGAAGAGAATCCTAAGGCCTATGTTTACGATCTTATTAGGCGAATAGCTATACCGGAAGTTTCGTTTCTGATGCTAACAAAAACTGGTGACTGGGGAGAATATATTGGTAAATTGTACTATGATCCCAATACCTCTGATTGCTAATTTTATAAAACCTAATCTGTAAAAACGCTATGAGTTTAATAGAAACCTACAATAACGCCGACAATGCCCATAGGCAGGAAATGTTCTATGAGTATTTGAAAAAAACTGGCTTGAAAGAATCTACAAGCAAACAGTACTCAATGTCTCATCCTTCTAATGAGACTGTTCTTGCTGTTGTAAATAATATCGCAAAGAAAAGCAGTTTGTTTGAGGTGGTTGACCTTTTCCAAGTGACAAGCATCTACAATAAAGTTAAGGAAACGGAAGCTAACAAGAGAGTTAATAATGCGTTGTCTGCAACCGTTTACAATTACAAAAAGTTTTTGGATTATCTTGAAACTCAGAATACTGATACGGCTTTGGTGGAAACAGAACCTACACCTTTTTCTCTTTACAAACAAGATCTTCCGAAATATTGGAACAACGAGAAATACAAATGGGAGGCCGTTAAGTGTTTCCAAGATAACTGGAACATTGATGCGGAAGATTTTGGCGAGATGTTTAAGAAGGCGACTTCCAAACACCTGAACCTTCTGGCTTCGATGAAATATTACCCTGTGGGTATGATTTTGCAGTTTGCGGAGGTCGATAAAGAGCGAACGCGAAATATGTTTCGTGTGCTTTATGATGAGAGCAAAAATCTTGCTGACCGCATTAATTTCTTCATTGACGAATCGGAGGCCATCCGCAAAACGCACGACGCTGAGTGGAAAAACCATTACCAGGACCAAAGGGCAATAAGCGCTTACCTGATGTTCCGTTATCCTGAGAAGTACTATATCTATAAGTTTAGGGAGCTGAGGAAGACTGCAAGGATCTTGGGCGACAAATTCGACTTTGTTGACAGAAAAAACTGTGGAGAGTTTTATGCAAGATGCGTAAAATACTTGGACAGCTTATGCAAACGCTTAAAGGAAGACGAGGAATTGCAGGTTATTATGAGCAACCTTATAGCCAAAGATCCTGAATGCTATGCGGATGTAGCTGGGCATATCATGACCACCGATTTCTTCTTTTACGTTGGAAAGCGCCTCGATGTGAAGCGCCTGAACCTTGAAGTGGAAGACGATGAGGCCGATGACGATAATGAGGAAGAAGAAGCTCCAATAAACAACGCCCCCAGTGTCTGGGTGTACTCTCCTGGTCCTGGCGCCAGCAAATGGCAGAAATGTTTGGATGAAAACGTGATGCTGCTTGGGTGGGACGACATGGAGAATTTCCGCGACTATGAGACCCGGCAGGATATTGTGGAACAACTTCGTGAGGTGTATGGCAACACGGAAAATGCATACACAAACGATAGTCTCGCCATTTGGCAGTTTTGCCGTGAGATGCGTCCCGGTGACATTGTGTATGCGAAGCGTGGCGTTTCGTTGATTATTGGTCGTGGCGTGGTAAAGGGTAACTATACGTATAGTGATGAACGCTACGAGTATAAGAATAGCCGAACGGTAGAATGGACCCATCAAGGAGAATGGGAATACCCCAAGCAACTGCCTATGAAGACGTTGACTCGTATCAATGATTATCCTGACATGGTGGAGCGAATAGAAGGTTTGTTTAATCCGCAGGAGAAGATAGAGCAGATTCCTTTTAGTATGTCAGCCTTGGTCAATGGTATTAAGAAGACGGGACTTCTGTATGAGGAAAAGCTCATTCAGCGATATGCTTGTTCATTAATGACAAAGCCGTTTGTGATATTAAGTGGCTTGGCAGGATCAGGTAAGACCCAGTTGGCGCTGGCGTTTGCACGCTCGATGGCAGAGAATGTAGACCAGCAGCTGTGCGTGGTGCCTGTGGGAGCAGATTGGACAAATCGTGAGCCCTTGCTTGGTTATCCGAATGCCTTGAAACAGGGCGAGTATATGTTGCCCGAAAGTGGCGTTTTGCAGATTATGATGAGAGCTTTGCGTAATCCTCAGAAGCCTTACTTCTTGGTGCTTGATGAAATGAACCTTAGTTATGTGGAACGCTACTTTGCCGATTTCCTCTCTTCTTTGGAGAGTCATCAAGACATACCCCTTTGGGAGAAGCCCGACGAGTGTGACTCAGTGGTTCCCGCTAAGATAGCGTTGCCTAAGAACCTGTTTATCACGGGTACAATCAACGTGGATGAGACAACTTATATGTTCTCACCGAAGGTGCTTGACCGTGCCAATGTTATAGAGTTCAAGATTGCAGATGACGAGATGGAAATGTTCCTTCAACAGAACATGACCATAGATGTTTGTGCAGCTGATGGCTCTTGTGCCAATATGGGTAACGACTTTGTGGAAAAGTCAACGGTAAAAAACACCGAAGCCAGCGAGTTGGCACAAAAGACCTTGTTGGAGTTTTTCCGTGTGTTGAAGAAAGTGAACGCAGAGTTTGGCTATCGTTCGGCTACGGAAATATACAGGTTTATTGCCAACGCGAAGAAATGTGCTGAAGGCTTGGCCGAGAATGATATTTTGGATGCGGCCATTGTGCAGAAGTTGTTGCCAAAACTGCATGGTAGCCGTAAGAAGCTGGAGCCAGCCTTGAAGGCTCTTTGGGGGTTGTGTATGCAAAATGAGCACGTAGCAGAAGCGATTACTCGTGATAATTTGGAGTATGCAAAGTTCCCTGAAGCAGCCGATAAGATTCAGCGTATGATGCAGACAGCGCTCGATAATGGCTTTACCAGTTTTGCGGAAGCTTAACCTCCAAACGGTCATAAGGCCGAAATGGAAGGATTATTAGGATGTTATAGCTTCTTTACAACTCTGGTCAGCTTTTCTTTCAGAAATTAAAATATGATGCCCGATTGGGGTTAAAGCATGAAAGTAGATAATCTCGAAATACCAGTTAATAGCAGTTCTTCCCCATTGAAACTGTGTGTCTATCCTGCCTCAAATAACGCCATGCTGTTTGAGGAAGAAGATGCTGTGGACTATGGTGAGTCGAGGTGGCAATTGCAGGAGGGGTGTACGTACGAGTATGAGATCATATCAGATGATGGGCGTGTGTATCAGTTTAGTAGGGAAGACGAGATTGTTAGATTCTCGCATTCTCCACGCCATCAGAACGCAGGTACTTTAAGGACGGGAATCTATGTGGGTTCGCTGTCTCTGCTTATTCGTGATGTGCAGCAGGACATCGAGGTGGGGAAGGTCACATTGGAGATACAGTCGGTAAAGACCGATTACCGATCCGACTACCGCAAGATGTTGGAAGATATTACGGCTTACTATACTGACCTTGTACTTATGCAGGGAAGTCCGGTTACGCAAAAGTTGGAGATTGATAATGAGGCTACTCAGCAAACGCTTTATCAACGTTATGCTTTTGTAAGAAGCATAGTAGAAAGTGCTGCCTTTCATGAGGCAATACATAAGATAATGACTAATCCTGTGCGAAAATGGGAAGAGACGATCGTGGAGCGTAATGTGAGCAATGTGAAGCGTTTGTCTCGCAAGAATATGCACCAAATAGCTACTTCGCGGGATCGCATTCCTGTGCAAAACGGATGCGCTATGGGGTTACCCCATGGACTGAATTCTGTGCCACGAACCTTGACCGTAGGCTATAAGCGCGATACTCTTGACAATCAGGAAAACCAGTTTGTGAAATTTGTGCTGCGCTCTTTCTGTTCTTTTTGCTCGGAACTTAGAAGTAAGAAAAATGCCAACGATCGTCTGAAATCAGAGATTGACAAAACAATGGATGTGCTTAGTGGCCATCTCAATACGCTTTTCTTTAAACAGGTCTCGATGCCATCGCAACTGAATCTTAATAGTCCTGTGCTTCAACGCAAAGAGGGCTACAGGGAGGTTTTGCAGGCGTGGCTAATGTTTGATCTCGCAGCCAAGCTCTCATGGAAGGGAGGAGATGATGTATATGAGGCCGGAAAAAGGAATGTGGCGGTGCTTTATGAGTACTGGGTGTTTTTCAAATTGTTGGAGGTGATCAGCCGTGTGTTTGAAATCGACCCCGTGAGTGTCAATAAGCTTGTCAAGACAGATCCTGACCGAATCAATCTTGAGATACAGCAGGGAAAGATGACAATGATAGAGGGTGTATATGACATGGGTGTCCGCAAATTCAATGTTCGTTTCTATTATAACCGTACGTTTGCCCATACTCGTGAGGATACGGAAATCTTCAAAGCTGGTTCGTGGACGATGAACATGAGGCCTGACTATACCTTGTCGGTTTGGCCTGGTGAGGTGAGTATGGAACAGGCCGAGCAGGAAGATTTGATCGTGCATATTCATTTTGACGCCAAGTATCGTGTTAACAAGATAGACCTTGGTACCGATGACCCAAAGGATGAGGAACTAATTTCTAAAGCTTTGCTCAAAGAGAAAAGAGAGCAGGACGAAGGTGTTTATAAACGTGCCGACCTTTTAAAGATGCATGCTTACAAGGATGCTATTCGTAGAACGAGTGGCGCTTATGTTCTTTACCCGGGTACCGTTCAACGCAGATTGAGAGGTTTTCATGAGGTTATCCCAGGCTTGGGTGCTTTTTGTTTGTCTCCGTCCTATAAGTGCGAAGAGGAACTTATGGCCCTTCAAATTTTCCTTTTGAAGATTGTGGACCATCTTCTTGACCGCACCAGTCAGCGTGAACGGATGTCTTATTACACAAATAGTGTTTATAGCATTCCTTCTTCGAAGGTGAAGGCGGAGATGCCTGAAGCCGTTGGGGAGAACCGCGCCTTCTTGCCCAATGAGACATGGGTTGTCTTGGGTTATGTGAAAGATGAGAAGCACTTGGAGTGGATTCGCAAAGTGGGGTTGTATAATTTCCGTACGGGAACGCAAAACGGATCGGTTCGATTGAGTCGCAATTTGGTCTCAAGTCGTTATTTGCTCTTACACAGTCATGGAAAGAGCATCTGTTTTACTCGTCTTGCAGATGAGGGTCCTCGCGTTTTTCGGCGTTCGGACCTTTTGAAAATGGGTTATCCTCCATCTGAGAACGAGGAGAAGAAAAAGAATGATATTTATATCGTATTTCGTTTGGAACCTCAGAATACCGAACATGAGTGGCTACAATATCATTGGATGATGAAGGACTTGTTTGATGATAAAGGTAGTCAATCTGCTACGCCTAAAACGGTTAGGCTATCAGACCTGATGTTAAAAGCGAAAAACCAAGAACCATGAACAACTTGAAGGATTACGTTGATGCTTTTTCGCATCTCCACACGGCGAAGGTGAAGGGGCGGAAGGCTCCGCATAAGGCGGTGCTGTTGCTGGCTATCATAGATTTGGTGGAGAGCAACGTGATAAGGTGTCCACAGATCGAACTGACGGATGAGTTGGTGAAGCGGTTTCGGGAGGTGTGGCGGAGGTACCTGGGACAGTCGGCTATCTTTACGCCCGACATAACGAAGCCGTTCTTCCACATGCAGCATGAGCCATTCTGGAGACTGGTGGGAGCGCACGATGTGGAGGCGATGATGGCGGCGGAGCAGCGACCTTGGCTCAAGGACAAGGCCGACAGGAAGGAGCTGCCGAAGGGTAGCTACTCGGTGGCGGCGATGCGCGCCGCCTTTGCTTACGCTGAGATGGACAACGGACTGTTTGCCGTGTTGCAGAACGAGGACGCACGTGCCATGCTGCGTGTGGTGCTCATCAACGAGTATCTGACGAACCAGCCGACCAAGATGATGCCTAACCTCGCCCAACTGATGATGGCTCTGCCGATGATAGCGCTCGTGGCGTAACGTCGCACGGTGACGGTGGGGTGGGGGCGGAGGCCAAATAATGTGAGAAATGTTTGGCTGTAAGCTATGATTTGATTAAATTTGCAGTGAGATAATAAACATTAGAAACCTTTTAGAAACCTTTTATTGCTGTATGGCAGACAACAACAATCAAAATCAAGTGAAAATAGAGCTGCGCCCCGAAGTGGCGCAGGGCGAGTACTCGAACCTGGCGATGATCAACCACTCAAGCAGTGAGTTTGTGATCGACTTCGCGCACATGCTCCCCATCGCTCCCCCGCAGATCTTCAGCCGTGTGATCATGGCTCCCGAGCATGCCAAGCGCTTGCTCTACGCCTTGCAGGAGAACATCGCACGCTACGAGAAGGAGTTTGGTGAGATTAAGCTCCCCCAGGCTCCCGCTCCCCAGGGTGGCCTCACCGCCATGCCTTTCGGCACGGGTAAGGCCTAATCGGCTCGCAACCCCAACGATTAGCCCCTTCTGCTGTGTGCGGAAGGGGCCTTTTTTGATTTTACCCATCATCCCACCTGCCATCTGTGCCGATCTCTGCGATACGTGGACGTGTTCTCCCACTTGTCTTTTCAAGCCCATTGAGCGCTTAGGTTACGCCCACAGATCTCGCCGATTTGCACAGATGCGTTGCGTTCCGCATGCGAAGGAATCCGTGCGCATCGGTGAAACTTGTCTTTTCAAGCGCATTGAGCGCTTAGGTTACGCCCACAGATCTCGCCGATTTGCACAGATGCGTTGCGTTCCGTATGCGAAAGAATCCGTGCCGATTAGTGAAAAGACCCATCCGTGCGCATCGGTGAAATTACTTCCCTTCGGTCGGTGGGGCTTCGCCGGGTCTCGTGTTCTTTGATAAAAGCAAGCCGCATGGCCATTCAACCTTCCTCATTCCACATTCTCAAAAGGCGGTCGCGCTAATAGTCCTTCGCCAGCCAGGTGGAAAAGAAGTAGTCGTACACCTGGTAGGCATCGTCTTCTTGCGTGATGATGTCGTTCTTGAGGAGACCCTTGATGGCCGCCTGCACCGAACTGGCTGATGGCAGGTTGTATTTTCTCATAAACGCCGCCGATGTCACGTTTCTCGCTTTGCCCTCGCGCGCAATGGCTTGGAGCACCATCTTTTGTTTGGGTGCAAGGTTGGATAGAAGATACTTGTAGGTTTCTTCTTGGGTTGTGATCACGTTGTTGGCGGCAATGGGAAACACTGTGGTGCTGCAAACCTCGTTGGGGGCCGTGAGTGCAAAGAGTTCGTTCATGAGCATCTGCATGAACCATGTGCAACCCTCAAACTGTGCATACACATGCGCCACCACGTCTTTCTCGATTTGTTTGCCACGCTCCTCGAAGAGGCTTTGGCAGAAATCGGTGTATGCCTCGAGTGGGATGGGGGCGAGCCCCATGCTGATGGCGCTTTGGTAGAATGGCTTCGATGAAGAGTTGAACATGTTGTTCATGACATGCCGTTCGCTTCCGGCAAACACAAACAGAGTGTTGTGGCATTGTTGTATTTTGGTGCGAAGCAACGCCTCTACGTTCTTCTCTTCGTAGTTGCCGATCTGTTGAAACTCGTCTATGGCCACCACGCATGGGCGTTCAGCCGATTCTAAGTATTCGAATATCTCGTCGAGCGTGGTTTGCGGCGTCTGGATGTCGCCCAATCCAATGTCGAACGAGGGTTCGCCTGTCATGGCGTCAAGCTTGAATCCCATGCGCAGCGAACCGATCACCTGAAAGAAACGCTCCGTCCACTGGCGGCCCTTAGGCTTGAGCTCCTCATAGATGGCTTTGCCGAGGAGATAAACCAGCTCCGCTAACGATGTTGTGGCATAGATGTCAACAAAGAAGGTGTGGTAACGCTCAGCAAATGAGTGCTGCTGAAAGCAATGGTTGATGAGTCCCGTCTTACCCATGCGACGTGGTGAGATGAGAGCCACGTTGCGTCTATTGTCGATCTGCTTCATCAGAAAGTTGGTATCCTTTTGTCGGTCGCAGAAGTAGTGGGGCGAAATGTATCTTCCCACGACAAAGGGGTTGGGTATTGCGTATCTGTCCATAATATGTCGTGTTTTGATGTAGAATACTGTTCTTTCAGGTTTTATTGCAAAGATAATAATTATGATCGCAATAAAGAACGATTGTGCCCTAAAATCTCCTGTTTTTTGCGTGCCCCGTGTTTTTCATCCACGCCGTCCCGCTATCTATCAAGCGTCAACCGCCTACGGTGCTGGCCTCATAGTCATTTTTTGAACACGAATTTCACTCTCCGCATGCGAAAAAATCTGTGTCGATCTGTGCGATCTGTGGGCGTGTTCTCCCACTTGTCTTTTCAAGCGCATTGAGCGCTTAGTTTTTACTCCCACAGATCCCGCCGATTTCCACAGATTTTTCCTTCGGTCGGTGGGGCTTCGCCGTGTCTCGTGTTCTTTGATAAAAGCAAGCCGCATGGCCAATTCCACATTCCGCATTATAAGCCTCCTCCACATTATATAATAAGGTGCGCGCCTAAGCCAAAAGCGCGATTAAATATCGTCAACAAGGGTTAATAAGTATTAAGATTATTATTCCTATAAAAATTAGAACCTCCTTATATATCGCGTTTTCAACAATTCTTCGTACCTTTGCACCCCGAAATGGGTTCATTGTACCCGTATAGCAAGAATGTCATACGGCGAGGGCCCTTTTAGAGCGTTGACAATAAACAAAATAAATATATAAATTTTAAAAAATTACAATTATGCCTACTATTTCACAATTAGTACGTAAGGGCAGAAGAGACGTTGCTGACAAGAGCAAGTCGCCGGCTTTGGACAACTGTCCTCAGCGTCGTGGTGTCTGCGTTCGTGTGTACACAACCACTCCTAAGAAGCCTAACTCAGCCATGCGTAAGGTGGCTCGTGTTCGTTTGACCAACCAGAAGGAGGTCAACTCTTACATCCCCGGAGAGGGTCACAACCTGCAGGAGCACTCAATCGTGCTCGTTCGCGGTGGTCGTGTGAAGGACCTCCCTGGTGTGCGTTATCACATCGTTCGCGGTACACTCGATACCGCTGGTGTGGCCAACCGTACGCAGCGCCGTTCAAAGTATGGTGCTAAGCGTCCTAAGGGTAAGAAGTAAAAAAAGACAATGCGGAGAGCCGAGGGCTGAGGGTTGTCACCTGAGGCCAAGGGCTCAACGCTTTTAGATGATTTATTTTTTTCGTTTTGCTGGAGAAGTTGAGCAGGTTGAGTAAATGCCCGAGCGTGAGCGTTGAAGAACACATTGACAGCCCCATGCAAAATTTTATTTAAAACAAAATGAGAAAAGCAAAACCAAAGAAGCGTGTGATCCTTCCGGATCCAGTTTTCAACGACCAGAAGGTCTCAAAGTTCGTTAACCACCTGATGTACGATGGTAAGAAGAGCATCTCTTACAGCATCTTCTACAACGCCCTCGACATTGTGAAGGAGAAGGCTGCCAAGGAGGAGAAGACTCCCCTGGAGATCTGGAAGCAGGCCCTCGACAACATCACTCCGCAGGTGGAGGTGAAGAGCCGCCGTATCGGTGGTGCTACCTTCCAGGTGCCTACAGAGATTCGCCCCGACCGTAAGGAGAGCGTGTCGATGAAGAACATGATCCTCTTCGCCCGCAAGCGCGGTGGAAAGAGCATGGCTGAGAAGCTGGCCGCTGAGATTATGGACGCCTACAACAACCAGGGTGGTGCCTTCAAGCGTAAGGAGGACATGCACCGTATGGCTGAGGCTAACCGTGCTTTCGCACATTTCCGTTTCTAATTAAATAAGGTAAAAAGACAATGGCAAACCGCGATTTACATTTGACCCGTAACATCGGTATCATGGCCCACATCGATGCCGGTAAGACTACGACTTCAGAGCGTATTTTGTTCTACACGGGTAAGACGCATAAAATCGGTGAGGTGCACGACGGTGCCGCTACTATGGACTGGATGGTTCAGGAGCAGGAGCGTGGTATCACCATCACATCCGCTGCAACCACCTGTAACTGGAATTGGAGTGGCAAGACTTATAAGATTAACTTGATCGATACTCCGGGTCACGTCGACTTTACCGCTGAGGTGGAGCGTTCACTGCGTGTCCTCGACGGTGCCATCGCTACTTACTCTGCTGCCGACGGTGTGCAGCCTCAGTCTGAGACAGTGTGGCGCCAGGCCGACAAGTATAATGTGCCCCGTATCGGTTACGTCAACAAGATGGACCGTTCAGGCGCTGACTTCTTTGAGACTGTTCAGCAGATGAGAGACATCCTGGGCGCTAACCCTGTGGTGATCCAGATTCCTATCGGCGCTGAGGAGACTTTCAAGGGCGTAGTTGACCTCATCAAGATGAAGGCTATCCTGTGGCACGATGAGACCATGGGCGCTGAGTATGAGGAGGAAGACATTCCCGCCGACCTCGTTGACGAGGCTGAGGAGTGGCGCGACAAGTTGCTCGAGGCTGCCGCTGAGTACGACGACGACGTGATGGAGAAGTACATGGAAGATCCCTCAACAATCACTGAGGCTGAGATTCTGGCTGCCATCCGTAAGGGTTGTATCGCTATGGAGTGCTGCCCGATGCTGCTCGGCTCTTCTTATAAGAACAAGGGTGTGCAGCCCCTGCTCGACTACACTTGTGCTTTCCTGCCCTCTCCTGAGGACACTCCCGCTATCATCGGTACAAACCCCGATACCAACGAGGAGGAGAGCCGCAAGCCTCTCGAGAGCGAGCCTACATCTGCTCTCGCATTTAAGATTGCTACCGACCCGTTCATGGGCCGTCTGGTATATTTCCGCGTTTACTCTGGTAAGGTGGTGGCTGGTTCATACGTGTTCAACCCCCGTTCGGGCAAGAAGGAGCGTATCAGCCGTCTGTTCCAGATGAACTCTCACCAAGAGATTCCTATGGAGAGCATCGACGCTGGTGATATCGGAGCTGGAGTGGGCTTCAAGGACATCCGCACGGGTGATACCCTCTGCTCAGAGGATCATCCCATCGTGTTGGAGTCTATGACCTTCCCTGATCCTGTGATCTCTATCGCCGTTGAGCCTAAGAGCCAGGCCGATGTGGCCAAGCTCGACAATGGTTTGGCTAAGCTGGCCGAGGAGGATCCTACATTCACCGTACATACTGACGAGCAGAGTGGTCAGACCATCATCTCTGGTATGGGTGAGCTTCACCTCGACATCATCATCGACCGTCTGAAGCGCGAGTTCAAGGTTGAGGCCAACGAGGGTAAGCCCCAGGTTAACTACAAGGAGGCTATCTCGAAGACCGTTGAGAACTGGCGTGAGGTTTACAAGAAGCAGTCGGGTGGTCGTGGTAAGTTCGGTGACATCATCGTTACCGTTGGTCCGAAGGACGAGGACTTCCAGGGCGACGATCTGCAGTTCGTAAACGAGGTCAGCGGTGGTCACATTCCCAAGGAGTTCATCCCTGCTGTGCAGAAGGGCTTCAAGGACTCTATGAAGAATGGTATCCTGGCTGGCTTCCCCGTCATGGGCATGAAGGTTGTGCTCACCGATGGTAGCTTCCACCCTGTGGACTCTGACCAGCTCTCGTTCGAGCTCGCTGCTCACGCTGCGTTCAAGAACGTTTGCGCCAAGGCAGGTCCCATGCTCATGGAGCCTATCATGAAGGTGGAGGTTGTTACTCCTGAGGAGAACATGGGTGACGTGATCGGCGACCTCAACAAGCGTCGCGGCATGGTTCAGGGAATGGAAGAGGCTCGCAGCGGTGCACGCATCGTGAAGGCCATGGTTCCCCTGTCAGAGATGTTCGGTTATGTGACCGCTCTCCGTACTATTACCTCTGGTCGCGCTACAAGCTCTATGGAGTATGATCACCACGCTCCGCTGTCAGCTACGCTGCAGGAGCAGGTGCTCGCCGATCTGAAGCGATAAACAAAAAAGTTGTGGGAGGTGCTGCTTAGTGAACGACTCTTAAGCAGCATACCTCTTTCAATAAATCATAATCAAATCATTATTTACGAACATTAAAATGAGTCAGAAAATTCGTATTAAGCTGAAGAGCTATGATCACCAGCTCGTTGACAAGTCTGCTGAGCAGATCGTCAAGGCTGTGAAGGCTACAGGCGCTATCGTGAGCGGTCCTATCCCATTGCCTACTCACAAGCGCATCTACACCGTGAACCGTTCAACCTTCGTTAACAAGAAGAGCCGCGAGCAGTTCCAGTTGTCTAACTACAAGCGTTTGATCGACATCTACTCGGCCACAGGCCAGACTGTTGACGCGCTGATGAAGCTTGAGCTTCCCTCAGGTGTTGAGGTGGAGATCAAGGTCTGATAACAGCCTTTGGGTTAAACCAAATACATTACGGAGCGATTCCTTAAAAGGGAGTCGCTCCGTTTTCGTATGTCAACTTGCGTTGTTGCCGCACACATTTGATGACACCTTATAATAATAGGAGGGTGGGGTGATCTGAGGGCTCCCCCAACAAATATTATAAAAAAATGCGGAAATGCTTGTGGGAAAGAAGAAAATGTAGTAACTTTGCACCCGCAAAAGTGGGTATTGCGCTGGCTGCGGGCTATCAATACGCTGACAAAGAGCAACTTGACCTTCAGGTTAGAAGAAGTAAGAGGTTCTTTTTAAGTGTGTTGTGAGTTTGAGAAAGCGGGTATCACTTAAAAAGAATTCAAAATAACATTATATTATTATTTAATTTCTAAACTGAAATGCCAGGATTAATTGGAAGAAAAATCGGAATGACATCCGTTTTCAGTGCCGACGGTAAGAATGTACCGTGCACTGTTATCGAAGCTGGTCCTTGTGTTGTCACGCAGGTGAAGACAGTCGAGACTGATGGCTATAAGGCTGTACAGCTCGGCTATGGCGAGGCTAAGGAAAGCCGTACCACTAAGCCTATGGCTGGTGTCTTCAAGAAGGCAGGCACAACGCCCAAAAAGCACTTGGCCGAGTTCAAGTTTGACGAGGAGTACAACCTCGGCGACACCATCACGGTGGAGCTGTTCGCAGACGCTGAGTTTGTTGACGTCGTAGGCACATCTAAGGGTAAAGGTTTCCAGGGTGTTGTGAAGCGCCATGGTTTCGGTGGTGTAGGTCAGTCTACACACGGTCAGGATGACCGCGCCCGCAAGCCGGGTTCTATCGGTGCATGTTCATACCCCGCTAAGGTGTTCAAGGGCATGCGCATGGGTGGCCAGATGGGTGGCGACCGCGTCACTACACAGAATCTGAAAGTGTTAAAGGTTATCCCGGAGCAGAACCTCTTGATCATCAAGGGCTCAGTGGCCGGTTGCAATGGTTCAACTGTTTTAATTGAAAAGTAATGGAACTTAGCGTTTTAAATATCAACGGTCAGGAGACCGGTAAGAAGGTAACTCTTAACGATGCTATCTTCGGAATTGAGCCTAACGATCATGTCATCTACTTGGATGTAAAGCAGTATTTGGCTAACCAGCGTCAAGGTACCGCTAAGTCGAAGGAAAGAAGCGAAATGAGCGGTTCTACCCGCAAGCTCGGTCGCCAGAAGGGCGGCGGCGGCGCACGTCGCGGTGATATCAACTCACCCGTGCTCGTTGGTGGTGCTCGCGTGTTCGGTCCTAAGCCACGCGACTACGGTTTCAAACTGAACAAGAAGGTAAAGGTTCTTGCTCGTAAGTCGGCTCTCGCATATAAGGCACAGGAGAATGCCATCATCGTCGTTGACCAGTTCAACTTGGATGCTCCCAAGACCAAAGATTTCTTAAACATTGCTAAAAATCTTAAAGTCGAGGGCAAGAAGACACTCGTTGTTTTGCCAGAAATAAATAAAAACGTATATTTGTCTGCTCGCAACATTCAGAAGGCTGAAGTGATGAGAGCTGGCGACATCAATACGTACAAAGTTTTGAATGCCGATGTGCTCGTTATCACAGAGGACTCTCTGCAGCAAATCGACGCCATCTTAAACAAGTAAACAAGGAGATTTAGAATTATGGCATTTATCATCAAGCCCCTGGTCACTGAGAAGATGACCAAGATTACTGAAAAGAAGCCTAACCGCTATGGTTTCGTGGTTCGCCCTGAGGCTAATAAGCTCCAAATCAAGGGTGAGATCGAGGCTTTGTATCATGTCACCGTCGTTGACGTCAACACGATGCGTTATGCTGGTAAGCGCTCTTCTCGCTACACAAAGGCAGGCCTCGTTAGAGGTCAGAAGAACGCCTACAAGAAGGCTGTCGTCACACTGAAGGATGGCGAAACTATTGATTTTTACAGCAATATCTAATATAAGAAATGGCAGTACGTAAATTTAACCCGGTAACTCCGGGTACAAGACACAAGGTTATTGGCACGTTCGAGGAGATTACTGCATCCGTGCCAGAGAAGTCTCTCGTTTTCGGTAAGCGTTCAACCGGCGGTCGAAACAACACCGGTAAGATGACCATGCGCTACTTGGGCGGTGGCCACAAGAAGAAGTATCGTTTGGTCGACTTCAAGCGAGAGAAAGATGGTGTTCCTGCTGTAGTGAAGACAATCGAGTACGATCCTAACAGATCAGCTCGCATTGCACTTCTGTTCTATGCAGATGGTGAGAAACGTTACATCATTGCTCCCAATGGACTCAAGGTGGGCGCTACAGTGCTCTCAGGCGCAGAGGCTGCTCCTGAGGTGGGAAATGCTCTCCCCCTCGCAAAAATCCCCGTGGGTACCGTGATTCACAACATAGAGTTGCGTCCCGGTCAGGGTGCTTTGCTCGTTCGTTCGGCTGGTAACTTCGCTCAGTTGACTTCTCGTGATGGTGACTATTGTGTCATCAAGCTCCCCTCAGGTGAGACACGTTTGATCCTCTCAACGTGTAAGGCTACTGTAGGTAGCGTAGGTAACTCAGACCACGCCCTTGAGCAGTCTGGTAAGGCAGGTCGCTCACGTTGGCTCGGACGACGTCCTCACAACCGCGGTGTCGTTATGAACCCTGTGGATCACCCCATGGGTGGTGGTGAAGGCCGTCAGTCTGGTGGACACCCACGTTCTCGTAAGGGTCTCTACGCTAAGGGTCTTAAGACACGTCGTCCTAAGAAGCTTTCGAACAAGTACATCATCGAGAGAGCTAACAAGAAGTAACAAGTAAATTACAGTAAGTTATGAGTCGTTCACTTAAAAAAGGTCCGTACATTAACGTTTCTCTCGAGAAGAAGGTTCTCGCAATGAACGAGAGCGGTAAGAAGAGTGTCGTGAAGACATGGGCCAGAGCATCAATGATCTCCCCCGATTTCGTGGGACACACTGTTGCAGTTCACAACGGAAACAAATTTATCCCTGTTTACATTACTGAGAATATGGTCGGTCATAAGCTGGGCGAGTTTGCACAGACACGCCGTTTTGGTGGCCATTCCGGTAACAACAAGAAGTAATCGGGAAAAACCATTTTAATAAGTATTATCAATGGGAGCAAGAAAACATATCGCGGCTGAGAAAATTAAGGAAGCCCGCAAAAATCTGTACTTCGCTAAGCTCAACGGAGTCCCCTCATCTCCACGTAAGATGCGTTATGTCGTTGACATGATCCGTGGAATGGAGGTAAACCGCGCACTCGGTGTGCTGAGATTCTCGAAGAAGCACGCTGCTGCTGACGTCGAGAAGCTGTTGCGCTCAGCTATCGCTAACTGGGAAACCAAGAACGATCGCAAGGCTGAGGACGGAGAACTCTATATCAGTAAGGTCTTCGTTGACGAAGGTGTTACAATGAAACGCATGAGACCAGCACCGCAGGGTCGTGGCTATCGCATCCGTAAGCGCAGCAACCACGTAACGCTGTTTGTTGATTCCAAAACTAACGACGATAAATAATTGACAGAATGGGACAGAAAGTTAATCCAATAAGCAACCGTCTGGGTATTATCCGTGGTTGGGACTCAAATTGGTTTGGTGGCAAAGACTTCGGAGACAACCTTGTTGAGGATCAGAAGATCCGCAAGTATCTGAACAAGCGTTTGGAGAAGGCAAGTGTTTCGCGTATCGTCATCGAGCGTACACTCAAGCTCGTCACCATTACTATTTGCACCGCTCGTCCGGGTATCGTCATTGGTAAGGGTGGTCAGGATGTTGACAAACTCAAGGAGGAGCTCAAGAAGCTCTACAAGAAGGACATCCAGATCAATATCTTCGAGGTTAAGAAGCCTGAGCTCGACGCTACTATCGTAGGTAAGAACATCGCAAGCCAGATTGAGCACATGATGGCTTATCGTCGCGCTATCAAGATGGCTATCCAGAGCACTATGCGTGCTGGTGCCGAGGGTATCAAGGTGCAGATCTCTGGCCGTCTGAACGGTGCTGAAATCGCACGTAAGGAAATGTACAAAGAGGGACGTACTCCTCTGCACACATTCCGCGCTGATATCGACTACTGCCAGGCTGAGGCTCTGACTAAGGTGGGTCTCCTTGGTATCAAGGTGTGGATCTGCCGCGGTGAGGTATATGGCAAGCGTGATCTGCAGCCTAACTTCACTCAGGAGAAGCAGAATGGTGGTCGCTCTAATGACCGTCGTCCCCGCGGTGGCCGTAGAAGAAACAACAATAATCGTTAAAAGAAGCTACAATGTTACAGCCAAAAAGAGTAAAATATAGAAGACCTCAAGACGGACGTGGTAACAAGGGCAATGCCCACAGAGGCACTACACTGGCCTTTGGCTCGTTCGGTATCAAGACACTTGAGGCCATATGGCTTGACAGCCGCCAGATTGAAGCGGCACGTGTCGCCGTTAACCGTTATATGAACCGTGAGGGTCAAGTCTGGATTCGCATTTTCCCGGACAAACCTATCACTCGCAAGCCTGCCGACGTCCGAATGGGTAAAGGTAAGGGTGACCCCGCAGGATGGGTCGCTCCTGTAACTCCGGGTCGCATCCTCTTCGAGGTAGAGGGCGTGAGTTTCGATATCGCTAAGGAGGCTCTTCGCCTCGCTGCGCAGAAGCTCCCTGTGAAGACTAAGTTTGTGGTAAGACGTGATTACGATAAAAACGCTTAATTATGAAGATTAAAGAAATTACAGAACTCGCCGACAAGGACTTGCGCGAGAAGCTGGAGCAGGCTGAGGAAGCTTTGAAAAACACAAAGCTCAATCATCAGGTCTCTCCGCTCGAGAATCCATCACTGATTAAGGCTGCACGTCGCGACATCGCACGTATGAAAACGGTGCTCCGTCAGAGAGAACTTAACAAATAATAATGGTCCAGATGGAAACAAGAAATTTAAGAAAAGTTAGACAGGGTGTCGTTATTAGCGACAAGATGGATAAAACCATTGTTATTGCTGCTAAGTTCAAGGAGATGCACCCCATTTATGGTAAGTTCGTTCAGAAGACGAAGAAATACCACGCACATGACGAGAAGAATGAGGCACACAAGGGTGACACCGTGCAGATCATGGAGACTCGTCCTCTTTCGAAGACAAAGAGATGGAGATTAGTACAAATCGTTGAAAAAGCTAAGTAATTATGATACAGCAGGAATCAAGACTTACAGTTTGTGATAACAGCGGCGCACGTGAGGCTAAGTGCATTCGTGTACTCGGTGGTACTCGCCGTCGTTACGCCAGTGTTGGTGATGTGATCGTAGTTGCTGTTCAGAATGTCATCCCTTCAAGCGACTTGAAGAAGGGTGCCGTCTCGAAGGCTTTGATCGTACGCACCAAGAAGGAAATCCGTCGCGCTGACGGTTCGTATATCCGTTTCGACGATAACGCATGTGTGTTGCTCAACAACGCCGGCGAGTTGCGCGGTAGCCGTATCTTCGGCCCCGTTGCTCGTGAGTTGCGCGCCGTCAACATGAAGGTTGTCTCTTTGGCACCTGAGGTTCTTTAATCATATAACACATTTACAGTAATGAGTAAGTTACACATTAGAAAAGATGATACCGTTATGGTGCTTGCCGGACAGGACAAGGGCAAAACGGGTAAGGTGCTCAAAGTGCTGGTCAAAGAGAACCGTGCCATCGTTGAGGGTGTCAACATGGTCTCAAAGAGCACCAAGCCTTCAGCAAAGAACCCTCAGGGTGGTATCGTGAAGCAGGAGGCAGCTATTCATATCTCAAATTTGAGCCTTATTGATCCTAAGAGCGGAAAGGCTACACGTGTTCGCATCGAGCACGAGGGCAAGAACGTGAAGAGAATCGCTAAAAAGTCAGGGGAGGAGATTAAGTAATGGATACAGCACAGTATAAGAAACACTACAAAGAGGTGATCGCTCCTGCTCTGCAGAAGCAGTTCAACTATTCTTCAGCAATGCAGATCCCTGTCTTGAAGAAGATCGTTATCAACCAGGGTCTCGGTGATGCTACACAGGACAAGAAGATTGTCGACGTCGCTATCAACGAGATCACAACAATCACCGGTCAGAAGGCAGTTGCTACATATTCTAAGAAGGATATCGCTAACTTCAAGCTTCGTAAGAAGATGCCTATCGGAGTGATGGTTACTTTGCGTCGTGAGCGTATGTACGAGTTCCTCGAGAAGTTGATCCGTATCGCTCTGCCTCGTATCCGCGACTTCAAGGGTATCAACAGCAAGTTTGATGGCCGTGGCAACTATACGCTCGGTGTTACTGAGCAGATCATCTTCCCCGAGATCAACATCGACCAGGTGGATCGCCTGCAGGGTATGAATATCACATTCGTTACCTCAGCTGCCACCGACGAGGAGGGTTACGCGTTGCTCAAGGCTTTCGGTCTTCCTTTCAAGAATGCTAATAACGATTAATAGAATATGGCAAAAGAATCAATGAAGGCACGCGAAGTGAAGCGTGCAAAGCTGGTTGCCCATTACGCTGAAAAGCGCGCTGCTTTGAAGAAAATCATTGCTACGGCTACCGATCCTGCCGAAGCCTATGAGGCCGCACGCAAGCTTCAGGCCATCCCCAAGAATGCTAACCCCATTCGTCTGCACAACCGTTGCAAGATCACCGGTCGTCCGAAGGGTTTCATTCGCCAGTTTGGTTTGTCACGTATTCAGTTCCGCGAGATGGCCTCTCAGGGCCTTATCCCCGGTGTGAAGAAGGCAAGTTGGTAAACAAAGGGTGGCTACAGTTTTTAATGTATCAGTAAAATGAGTTGGACAGTTCCGTTGTGGGACGCGGAACTGGCCACATTGAAAACTTGCTAGATTATTTATTTAATATTGTCGGGAAAGGCCCGATTAATTAAACATTTTATATTTATGACAGATCCAATAGCAGATTATCTGACAAGACTCAGAAATGCCATCATGGCTCATCACCGTGTGGTTGAGGTTCCTGCGTCTAATTTGAAGAAATCTATCACTAAGATTCTCTTCGAAAAGGGTTACATTCTTAACTACAAGTTCATCGAGGATGGTCCTCAGGGTACTATCAAGGTTGCTCTGAAGTACAACCCCGAGACGAAGAAGAATGCAATCAAGAGTCTGAAGAGAGTGTCTACACCTGGTTTGCGCCGCTACACAGGTTACAAGGACATGCCGAGAGTTATTAACGGATTGGGAATCGCAATTCTTTCCACATCCAAGGGTGTTATGACTGACAAAGAGGCTGCTGAGCTCAAGATCGGTGGCGAGGTTCTTTGCTACGTTTATTAATTAATTGGAGGATTAGAAATGTCAAGAATTGGTAATTTGCCCATCGCTATCCCGTCAGGTGTTACTGTTAACTTCGACGAGAAGCAGAACGTTGTAACTGTTAAGGGTCCTAAGGGTGAGCTTTCTCAGTATGTAGATCCTTCTATCAAGTACACAAATGCTGATGGTCACATCACATTCGTGGTAGACGAGAACAGTCCTGTCAACTACAAGCAGAAGCATGCTTTCCATGGCCTTTATCGTTCACTCGTCCACAATATGATTGTTGGCGTAAGCGAAGGCTTTAAGAAGGAGCTTGAGTTGGTCGGTGTGGGTTATCGTGTGTCTAACACTGGTAACTTGATCGAGTTCTCTCTCGGTTACACTCACCCCATCTTCTTGGAACTTCCTAAGGAGGTTAAGGTTGAGACTAAGTCTGAGAGAAACCAGAACCCGCTGATCACTCTTGAGTCTTGCGATAAGCAGTTGCTTGGTCTCATCTGCGCTAAAATTCGTTCTTTCCGCAAGCCTGAGCCTTATAAGGGTAAGGGTATCCTGTTCAAGGGTGAGGTTATTCGTAGAAAGTCTGGTAAGACTGCAGCAGCTAAGTAATTTTAATTAGGATTTACGATTATGACAATCAAAAAAGTTGAAAGACGAATTAAGATAAAGTTCCGCATCCGCAAGAAGGTTAACGGAACGGCTGAGCGTCCTCGTCTTAGCGTTTTCCGCTCGAACAAGCAGATTTATGCTCAGGTGATTAACGATATCGACGGCAAGACATTGGCTTCTGCCTCTTCTCTGGGACTTGAGAAACTCGCAAAGATTGAGCAGGCCAAGAAGGTCGGTGCCCTCTTGGCTGAGAAGGCAAAGGCTGCTGGTGTTGAGTCAGTTGTTTTCGACCGTAATGGCTACCTCTACCATGGCCGCGTTCAGGCTTTGGCTGAAGGTGCTCGTGAGGGAGGTCTTAATTTCTAACAATTATGGCAATGAATAGAGTAAAAGTAAATAGTGACGCAGAGTTAAAAGATCGTCTGGTGGCCATCAACCGTGTGACGAAGGTTACAAAGGGTGGTCGCACTTTCACATTCGCTGCCATCGTTGTGGTTGGTGATGGTAAGGGTGTTATCGGCTATGGCCTCGGCAAAGCTGGTGAGGTTACCGCTGCTATCGCCAAGGGAACTGAGGCTGCTAAGAAGAATCTCGTGAAGGTTCCCGTGCTCAAGGGTACAGTTCCTCATGAGGTAGAGGTTAAGTTTGGTGGTGCACAGGTTCTCCTGAAGCCCGCTGCTGCCGGTACTGGTTTGAAGGCTGGTGGTGCTATGCGTGCTGTGCTCGAGAGCGCTGGTGTGACCGACGTCATCGCTAAGTCTAAGGGTTCTTCTAACGCCCACAACCTGGTGAAGGCTACTATCCTCGGTCTCTCTCAGATGCGTGATGCTTATCAGATCGCTGGTGAGCGTGGTGTTTCTATGGACAAGGTGTTTAACGGTTAATTTGGAGATACAATACAATGGCAACTATTAAAGTAAAGCAGATTAAGAGCCGTATCGGTGCTCCTATTGATCAGAAGAGTACACTTCAGGCACTGGGTCTTCGTAAGATCTCTCAGGTTGTTGAGGTGGAGGACACTCCCAGCATGCGTGGAATGATCCGCAAGGTTCATCACCTCGTTGAGGTTGTTAAGTAATTAATGTTTTAAATTCAGACGAATTATGAAATTATCTAATTTGAAACCAGCTGCGGGTTCTACACATTCTCGTCGTCGTATCGGTCGTGGTCCAGGTTCTGGCCTGGGTGGCACTTCTACACGCGGTCACAAGGGTGCTAAGTCTCGTTCTGGTTATAAGAGAAAGATCGGATTTGAAGGTGGCCAGATGCCTCTGCAGCGTCGTGTACCGAAGGGCGGCTTCAAGAATATTAACCATAAGGAGTATTTCCCGATTAACCTTTCTGCTCTCCAGAAGCTTGCTGAGGAGAAGAACCTCGCTAAGATCGGCCTTGCCGAGTTGGTGGAGGCCGGTTTGACCAACGGCAAGAAGCTCGTGAAGATTCTTGGCGAAGGCGAACTGAAGGCTAAGGTTGACGTGGAGGCTCATGCCTTCTCTAAGACAGCTGAAGAGGCTATCAAGGCCGTAGGTGGTAACGCAACTAAAATTTAACGATGAAAAAGCTAATTGAGACACTAAAGAACTGTTGGAAGATTGAGGATTTGCGTCAGCGTCTTCTCATCACTCTTCTGTTTACGGCTATCTACCGTTTTGGTTCATTCGTAGTATTGCCTGGTATCGATCCGGCTAAACTTGGCCAATTACAGTCGCAAACTCGCGGTGGCTTGATGTCATTGCTCGACATGTTCTCTGGTGGTGCATTTTCCAATGCGTCAATCTTCGCACTTGGAATTATGCCTTATATCTCAGCTTCTATCGTTATGCAGCTGCTCGCTGTTGCTGTGCCTTATTTCCAAAAGATGCAGCGTGAGGGAGAGAGTGGCCGTAAAAGGATACAATGGTATACTCGTGTGCTTACAGTGGGAATCCTGTTCTTGCAGGCACCGAGTTACCTGTTGAACCTCCAGTCGCAGGCAAGTTCTTCACTTGCCAGCGGCATTTCATGGAGTGTTTTCATCATTCCGGCTACAATCATTCTCGCAGCAGGTAGCATGTTCATACTTTGGCTTGGTGAACGTATCACTGACAAAGGTGTTGGAAATGGTATCTCTCTGATCATCATGATCGGTATTATTGCCCGTCTGCCTCAGGCTTTCATGCAGGAGGTTGGATCGCGTTTCACCGCTATCTCAAGTGGTGGATTGGTGATGTTCATTGTTGAAATCCTTATCCTTTACGCAGTTGTTTGTGCAGCCATTCTTTTGGTTCAGGGAACTCGTAAAGTGCCCGTTCAGTATGCCAAGCGCCTTGTGGGTAACAAGCAGTATGGTGGTGCCCGCCAGTACATTCCTTTGAAGTTGTTCGCTGCCAATGTGATGCCGATCATCTTTGCTCAGGCTTTGATGTTTATTCCTTTGGCTTTGGTACGCTATCAGAGTGACAATGCCAGCTGGGTCGTCCAGAACCTGCTTAACACAAAGAGTCTTCTGTATAACTCCGTTTATGTGATTCTGATTATCGCATTTACCTATTTCTATACAGCCATCACTCTCAACCCAACACAAATGGCCGAGGATATGAAGCGCAATAATGGTTTCATCCCAGGCGTTAAGCCCGGACATGACACGGCTGAGTATATTGACACTGTCATGACTCGCATTACCCTGCCGGGTTCGCTTTTCATAGCGTTCATTGCCGTCATGCCTGCTCTTGCTGGTCTCCTCAACGTTCAGGATGCATTCTCTCAGTTCTTTGGTGGTACTTCGCTTCTCATTTCTGTAGGTGTTGTTATCGACACGCTTCAGCAGATTGAGAGTTACATGTTGATGCGCCACTATGATGGATTGTTGAACTCAGGACACACCCGCAAGGCTGGTGCTGTCAGTGCTTATTAATCCTATCTTTGATTAGAGTGTATTTTCTTGATACGATTATGATACAATAGGACATTACAGGGTTGGTGGCTTCCGCCACTCAACCTTGTATGTCTGTTTTGTGTGTTGATAGAATCGCAGTTTTGAAATTCATTATAGATTATGTCTAAGCAATCCTCTATAGAACAGGACGGAACCGTGATCGAGAGTCTCGGCAACGCTATGTTTCGTGTGGAACTTGAGAACGGAGTCAAGATCATCGCAAGCATCTCTGGTAAGATGCGTTTGCATTACATCAAGATTCTTCCTGGAGACAAGGTGAAAGTCGCAATGAGTCCTTACGACTTGACTAAGGGTCGTATTGAGTTCAGATACAAATAATTTTTAAATATCATTTTGATATGAAGACAAGAACATCTTTAAAGAAGCGCACCGCCGACTGTAAGATCGTACGTCGTAAAGGTCGGTTGTTCGTCATCAACAAGAAGAACCCTAAGTTCAAATTGCGTCAGGGTTAATGTTAAAAAAATGCAATTGTGCAGATATCTCGCAAATTATGAGTACTTTTGCATGCTTTTTAGCAAAGAATGACATTTAGTATTATTATTTTTTTATTTAATTATCAATGGCAATAAGAATTGTTGGAGTAGATTTGCCCCAGAACAAGCGTGGCGAAATCGCATTGACTTATATCTATGGTATAGGTCGAAGTAGTTCAGCAAAGATATTGGATAAAGCCGGCGTAAGCCGTGACCTGAAGGTCAGCGAGTGGACTGACGACCAGGCTGCTAAGATCCGTGAGATTATCGGCGCTGAATTCAAAGTGGAGGGTGACCTCCGTTCAGAGATCCAGTTGAACATTAAGCGTCTGATGGATATTGGCTGCTATCGTGGTGTCCGTCATCGTAATGGTCTTCCTGTTCGCGGTCAGAGCACTAAGAATAACGCCCGTACACGTAAGGGTAAGAAGAAGACTGTTGCTAACAAGAAGAAGGCTACTAAGTAAAATTAGTTGAGAGTTGTAAGTTGTTGGTTTTTAATGGGATGGTTTATTCCTTCTAACCACACACATTCAACTTCAAACTTAAAGCTAAAAGAAAATGGCAAAGACAAAAGCAACATCTAAGAAGAGAAATGTAAGGGTTGAAGCTGTTGGTCAGCTTCATGTCCATAGCTCATTCAATAATATCATTGTATCTCTTGCTAACAACGAGGGTCAGGTCATCTCTTGGTCTTCAGCTGGTAAGATGGGTTTCCGCGGTTCCAAGAAGAACACTCCTTATGCTGCCCAGATGGCTGCTGAGGATTGTGCAAAGGTCGCTTATGATCTTGGTCTGCGTAAGGTTAAGGCTTACGTGAAGGGTCCTGGAAACGGTCGCGAGAGCGCTATTCGCGCCATTCATGGTGCAGGTATTGAGGTCATCGAGATCGTCGATGTGACACCGTTGCCACACAACGGCTGCCGTCCTCCCAAGCGTCGTCGTGTATAATAGGTTAACAAGATACAATTGATTTAAAGCATTTACATTATGGCAAGATATATAGGTCCTAAATCTCGAATTTCACGCCGTTTCGGAGAGGCCATCTTTGGTCCTGACAAGGTATTGGCAAAGCGCAATTTCCCTCCAGGACAGCATGGTAATGACCGTCGCCGCAAGCAGTCGGAGTATGGTTCTCAGTTGGCTGAGAAGCAAAAGGCTAAGTACACCTATGGCGTGCTGGAGCGTCAGTTCCGCAACCTGTTTGAGAAGGCTGCAAAGAGCGAGGGTATCACCGGTGAGGTTCTCCTTCAGCTTCTCGAGAGCCGTTTGGACAACGTTGTTTTCCGTTTGGGTATTGCTCCTACTCGTGCTGCCGCTCGTCAGCTCGTAGGTCATAAGCATATCACAGTTGATGGAAAGGTACTCAACATTGCTTCTTATTCTGTTAAGCCTGGTCAGGTTATTGCTGTTCGTGAGAAGTCTAAGTCTCTCGAGGTAATTGAGGCTGCTTTGGCAGGTTTCAATCACAGCAAGTATCCTTGGCTCGAGTGGGATGACAATACAAAGAGCGGTAAGTTCCTGCACCGTCCGGAGCGTGCCGATATTCCCGAGACCATTAAGGAGCAGTTAATCGTTGAGTTGTACTCTAAATAATCATTAAATTAATGGCGATATTAGCATTTCAAAAACCTGATAAAGTTGTGATGCTGGAGGCTGATGAGCAGTACGGTAAGTTTGAGTTCCGTCCGCTCGAGCCTGGCTTCGGTGTTACTATTGGTAACGCCCTGCGACGCATTCTTCTTTCATCGTTGGAGGGTTATGCCATCAATACCATCCGTATCGCTGGTGTTGAGCATGAGTTTTCTTCAGTTCCCGGTGTTAAGGAAGATGTGACCAACATCATTTTGAATCTCAAGCAAGTTCGATTCAAGCAAGTAGTAGAAGAATTCGAGAACGAGAAGGTGAGTATCACGGTTGAGAATTCCACCGAATTCAAGGCTGGTGACATCACTAAGTATCTGACTGGATTTGAAGTGTTAAACCCTGATTTGGTGATTTGTCATTTAGACTCCAAGGCATCTATGCAAATTGACCTGACTATTAACAAGGGTCGTGGATACGTCCCCGCTGATGAGAATCGTCAGTTCTGCACAGATGTTAATGTACTCCCAATCGATTCAATCTACACCCCTATTCGCAACGTCAAGTACTCTGTTGAGCCTACTCGTGTCGAGCAGAAGACCGACTATGATAAGCTCACGCTTGAGGTTACTACGGATGGTTCCATTCACCCGAAGGACGCCCTGAAGGAGGCTGCTAAGATCCTTATCTATCACTTCATGTTGTTCTCTGACGAGAAGATTACTCTTGAGAATCCGAACGCCGATGGCAACCAGGAGTTTGATGAGGAAGTTCTGCACATGCGCCAGTTGCTGAAGACTAAGCTTACCGATATGAATCTTTCAGTTCGTGCGCTTAACTGTCTGAAGGCTGCTGATGTTGAGACCCTTGGAGATCTCGTGCAGTATAATAAGACAGATCTCTTGAAGTTCCGTAACTTCGGTAAGAAATCGCTTTCTGAGCTTGATGATTTGCTCGAGAGTCTGAATCTGTCGTTTGGAACCGACATTTCCAAGTATAAATTAGACAAGGAGTAGTTCTATTTTTAGATAACGCTCTTTCAAAACGTAAAAAACAAAATGAGACATAATAAGAAATTCAACCATCTGGGTCGTACTGCATCTCATCGCTCAAGCATGCTCGCTAACATGGCATGCAGCCTGATTATGCACAAAAGAATCACTACGACCCTCGCTAAGGCCAAGGCTCTCAAGATGTATGTTGAGCCGCTGATCACACGTTGCAAGAAGGACGACACAAACAGCCGTCGTGTTGTTTTCCGTTACCTTCAGAACAAGTATGCGGTTAAGGAGTTGTTCGGTGAGGTTGCCGCTAAGGTTGCTGACCGTCCCGGTGGCTACACACGTATCATCAAGCTCGGCTCTCGTTTGGGTGACGCTGCTTCTATGGCTTTCATCGAGCTCGTTGACTTCGATGAGAACATGGCCAAGACTGCTAAGGTTGAGAAGAAGACTCGTCGTAGCCGTCGTTCTACGAAGAAGGCTGATGAGGTTGCTCCTGAGGCAGTTGCAGAGACCTCAACAGAGGCTCCCAAGGCTGAATAATCTGATCGCATTTTCACTTTATAAGAAATCTCCGGTTCTTTCTGAGCCGGAGATTTTTTATGCTTTCGTTTCTTTTGAGTTATTTGATGCCTTCAATCCATTTTTTTCCTGACTTCGTCACTCACAAAATACGTATTTTATAAC
>ULUS01035565.1_pt1 | contig 55089 bp, 70 predicted proteins | sample 1958761 | NCBI WGS metagenome assembly ULUS01 (sample SAMEA4835767, study PRJEB28245) | human gut metagenome | biome: gut microbiome; material: fecal sample | place: Denmark | collected 2008
GTACTATGGGATTTGTGGATGGACAGACGACATTAAGGATGTTGTGAGAGCCGCTTTTGATGTAGATTTGGAGGACTAGCCATGTACAAAGAGAATATAGGAACTGACAGATATGGGCACACGATGCGCCTATATCACTCCTGCAACACGGTATATTGCGACCACGTCAAGAACGACAATGTAGTCAGGACAAATCAGATTAAGGTAGATAACGACATCATCTTAATGTTCAGTGCTTCACACACAAGCGGAGCCTACATTTATGATGAGATTTACAGAAGATATGGGAAATGGCTATGAAACCAATGCTAGCAACAAGATATTATCCGTTGCAGACGAAGTACCCTTGCTTCGTTCAGCCTAAGTACGACGGAGTCCGCTGCATCCTCCATGAGAGAGAAGACGGCGAGGTTCACCTCACATCAAGAGGCGGCAAGGAATATGATGTTCCTCAGATTAAGGCCTGGGGAGAGAAACACCGCAGCATGCTTCCCTTGGACGGAGAGATATACAATCACCAGGAGTTGACGTTCCAGCAGATATGTTCTGCCGTCAAATGCCGCTCTTCCATGACCGACAAACTACGTATGGTTATCTACGATGCACAGATATCAGGAAGTTTTTCTGTCAGATGGAAACTTCTGCAGAAGGAATTTGCTTCTATTGATCCAAACGGATCGGTGTATCTTACGCAGACTTTCGTTGCTCATTCAGAGAAGGACATCAAGCGATGGCACAAGATATTCGTTTCCACAGGCTACGAGGGTGCCATTATCAGAAATGCAGATGGAACCTATACCGAGGGCAGAAGCAATGACCTTATGAAGCTGAAATTGTTCGACACGACGGAGTTCAAGGTGGTCGATGTTTTGGAAGCGGAGGGCAATGATGCAGGTACCGCTATATTCAAACTGAAATGTGGAGAGTACGAGTTCTGTGCCCGCCCGGTAGGTTCAAGGTCGCTCAGAGCTCAATACTTAGCCGACAAGGAAGAGTTGATAGGTATGGCGGCAACTGTTCAGCATCAAGGGTATTCTGACGCTGGAGTGCCGAGATTTCCTGTATTGTTGAACGTTAGGGATTACGAGTAATGGCAGCATTAAATATTAACGAGTATTACGGCTGCTTCTCTTGCGAGGCTGCTGACGAGCACGGAAATGGTTGCAGGAACGGTCTGCTGTTCCCGGTACTGCTTGCGATGGGAAACAAGAGAAGCTGCCCAAACTATAAATTCGAGGAGAAATAACTATGGAAGTAAAGGTTAAGATTAAGAGAAATTATGAGCCAAAGTCAACTCTTGCTGTTCTCATTAACTATAAGAGAGGGCTGCAGAGATTGGTAAAATTCATATACCCGGATGATTGGGATATTGACAAACTCGATTTGTACATCAATTCACACAGCGAGTTCAATGTAAGAAATGTGCGTTTTTCAGAGGACATCAGCATGATGCGTATGAAAGATAATCTAGAGGAAATCAAGAAGCTGGGCTATCGCGTCATTAGCTTGACACAGACGTATGGGTACATCTTAAGAAAGGATGGTAAGTTCCTGTCGTATAGCCTTGCTAGATACTCCTATGAGGGAGGCATCAATTTTACCTATAATTACAAGCCGTCGAGAAGCCAGGGAATTGGCTCCATCCAAGGAGACTATGAGTTCGGATATCACGAGTTCTCCAATGAAATGATTGACAAGATGATGGACCACCCGAAGCTTTACGGTAAGGTCGAGCACTACAAAGACTTCAATGAGTACTGCCAGCTGAATGCAGGGCGAGAAAAGGCACTAAAAAATTAGCTGATTTTTTTGGTTCAACACAATAAAGTACCATATGATGCGTTATTAATCTGAAAACGGATTGTTAACTAAAGCTTAGCTACCGGCATGACGGGCGCATCATATGGGAATATTTATTTTTATGGTTGTGCTAATCATAGTTGCAGCCATTTTCCAAGTATGTTGGGAGAGCAACCAAACAAAAAATCAAGGGAAGGAACTTGAAGAAATAATCAATTCGGTATCAGACTTTACACCTACAAATAAAGTCATTGGTATAAACAATCAATTTGTTTTTATGGTCGATAATAATAGAAAGAAGATTTTCTATTCAAATCATATCACACAAAAGACCATTTCTTATAATGACATTATTAAGGTAGAGGTGATAGATAACGGAAAGACGATTCATCAGAAATCAACAATTCGCACTATTGGTGGAGCCATCGTCGGTGGAGCTGTTGCTGGAAGTGCAGGAGCTATAGTCGGAGGATTATCTGGTGGAAGCAAGCAAGCTTCTGTGGTATCTCTGGTTCAAGTTAAGATTTTGCTTATAGATGTAAATTCTCCTTCATTACTTATAAACACTTTCAACGCAAGAAACATGACTGTAGAAGGAAAGCCTATCAAGAGTAACGGAACTGAAGGCTACATCTATAGGAATGGACTTAAAATTGCACAGGAAATTGCAGATATCGTAAATGTAATCATCGATGAGGTTGATAGATGCAGTGGTAACGTTCAGCCAACAGAAATCAATGTCGAGCATCCACGAGAGGATGATTTGGACTCTGTGCTGAGAGAGATGGTACAATCGAAGAAAGTTATTCAAGCTGTTAAGTTATATATGGATGAGAAGGGCGTTGGATTAGCTGAATCCAAGAAACATATAGATGACTTGTAACCAGTTGATTTACATCGAATTAAGTTTATATTTTGGTTAAAAGATTTGTATTTATAAAAAAATATTACCTTTGCAGCGGTAAAGGAGAAAGAAAAGGATTGGACTATCCACCATATGGAATACCCAATCCTTCTTTATTATTTAGAAAGTTTCATTTTATTCTTTAGTTTCACTATATAAAAATCTTGCTCCAAATTATTTTTCCACTTGACTATTTCACTTACAAAATATTCATTATCTTTAGAACATAAGATTTCCCTTTCATTTGGATGAATAGAAATATGAGCAATACTTGTTCCCAGTTGGGCATCATCAGTTTCGAATATAATCCGCAAAGGAGTTTTAGGATTAGGGAAAGTATATCCCTCGGCCACAGCCTTGCTTGTACTCCAACTAGAAATTCCATTCATATTTAAAGTAGTACCATTTTTGCTCTTTTCATACAATTCATCTAAGTAGCTTTCAGAGACATGCATTCCTCGATACGTTGTTCCGCCATTCCATTTAGGGGACTTAGTGATGAACTCCTCACAAGCATCGACCCTCTCCTTCCATTCTTTTACGCTGTGCCGCAAATCCCAGATGTCAGAACCTCCCATTTGAACGGTTCTCATATCTTGGTACGCTCCGAACGAGAAGTCTCTGATGCTTTCATACATGAAGTCTGCTTTTTCCGCCGAGACCCCTGTTTGTTTCATGATTTCATCAACGGCCTCTTTTTATCCATTCTCTCATATTCGCTTTTTTGTTGTTTATTGTTTCCAGGCATCAGTTTTTCTTTTTCTACCTTTTCATTAAAATATTTCTTGTTTTTAGAGTAGAAAACAGGTTTGTTCTCTGCTATCTTTTGTTTATTGTCATCTACCCAAGCCTTAAAATTATGTGGAACATCAATCTGTTTATCATTTCTTTTTTTCGCCCAAAACTCTTCCTCGCTCATGATCACAGGGACAGCATAGCACATGCAATTCACGTGCCATCCGGTCCAATAGAAATCACTTGGATAGACACCTGCAAGCAAATCACACATATCGTGCTTATGACTTGGGTTGTTGGTAGTCTTTATCTCCTTGCCTTTAATGTAGTCCATCCTAGCCCATCTTTCCTGCTCGGCAGAACGGTAGGCCATGTTTATCTCGTTACGTGCCAGGCGCACGCTTCTGTACTCACAGTTCTGAATAGTGATAGCCTTACCGAACTTTTTCTTGTAGTCTTTTGCTAGAGACGGATAATCATTGAGATACTTGCTTACTTTTTTGCTCAGCTTGACGGCGCTTATTCCCTTTTCGATACCTGTGGATAGGCATTTTTCCAGAGCCTCCTTCACATCACTCCTTTGATTCCAGATACGCTGTGAGAGATTGAGGCCTTTCACCTTTCGTTCGACGAAAGCCTTCTTCGCTGCATTGTTATGCTCATAGTAAGCTTTCTTCTTAGCCTCTCCAACCTTACGCGTAAATGACATGATCACACGTTTGGCCAACAAATCTTGAAGAGTATTGCTATTCTTCCATTCAGATGATATGCCGCTGTAAACTAACGCTTGCATATTATTTGAATAATAGTCAAGCAGAGATTCCACTTTCTTTGAAGTGCGTGGAAAGGACGCAAAAGAGAATTCGCCCTCTCCGTTAAAATTTGTGGATAGAGCGATTTTTGAAGCCTCTTTGGCAAGTTCCGCATAAATCAAAAGGATCTTCTTTGTGTATCCATTTAAACGCTTACCAAGGTCTCTATATGCTTTTTTCTGATTAGGAATTCTTGGTTTCATGAATTTCGCAATTTGAAGTGTTTACAGCATTCCCAGTTCAACAATTTGCTGAATTCAAAGAAATCGCATTTGCATAAAATAGGGTTTCCCTTTAGATCCATGCTATGGAAGTTCTTTGCATAGGAACACTCGCGACAGAAATGCCGAACGAATTCACCTTTCTTCCTCATTATTCTTCAGAGAACAAGTTTGACATATTCGCAGCACTTCTCTGTGCCTCCATCTCATCCTCCTGTTGTATTTCATCATAGCTTGCGTCTGGATCATCAGAAACACCAGAACGTCTGATTGACTCTTTCTGGCTCACAAGAGGCTTACCACCATTAGCTTTTTGCCATTTATCAATCTGCGTCGTTTCATCTTCCTGAATAAACGGAGTCATCACATGCTCTATCGAGATTTCCTCCATTCTATTAGCCCACTTTGTATTCATCTTAGCAAGAAAAGCTTTGATAACATTTGCCTCTCTCTCAAATCCTTCTATCCAAGGCCCAGCTTCTTCACCTATTTTCAAGTGAGCGTCCATAAGTAAAGTTTTACGAGAATCATAGCCTATATTACCAAGCGACTTCATGTTCTCAAAGCTAATATCTGGCATTTGTGACTGCATAAAATACAGTTTCACTAATGTTTCGACATGATACTTTAAGGCCTCGATAGCTTGTTGCCAAGACACATAGTTAACATCACCACCATTGTCTACGCGGAAAACACGCTGAGTTGCGCCTTTCTTCTCTTGCCCAATGATAGAACCTACAACCTTCAATACAGGAGCGGAATTATAAGCGATCACATCGCTATTTCTTGAAATAGTGTACTCAATATTCTCTCGTATAGGTTTTAACCCCTCCCAGCATGGTTCGTGACGATGCCAAAACACTGCGGGGATTTTGCCAATACTTATTTCATTATCACCAGTAGTTTGCCAACCGGCATTTTTATCATTGGAAGAAAGATTCCATTTGTAATGATGGTCAGCCGTATATGTCTCAAAGAAAGTAAATTCCTCATCCGCTATCTTACGCTTATATTCAAAAGAGAGTGCAAGCAAGTCACCATACTCATCAAAGTAGGGATAAATGTCCACTCCATCCATCGGAGAAAACGTCTTGCACTTTAACTTGTATTGGCTATCAAAACCATACAGCTTATTTGGTTTCTTCTGTGCATACCATAATGTAAACATTTGGCATGACGCATAATAACACTTAGCACGATGCATGTTTTCTGAGTTGATATGCGCATTTTTGTAAATCTTCTCTATAGCCTTCACGATTGACTTTAACTCTTCATCATTAGAGTCATACGTGTAAACTCGTTTAACAGGGATCGCAACCGAAAATTCCGAAATTCTTCTTGTCAAAAGTTTCTCTAAGCCAACAGCTAGACGAGCGGCCCGTTCTATGGTCCCATCGTCGAGAACTTTGTCAGGTCGTCCAATTTTATCTTCAACAATCTCATGCAACTTAGGCTCGTATTCTCTCAAGAGTACGCTCCAGCTCGGAATGTCTAATGTTCGTTGTTTCAGTTGTCCGATAACACTTTCGACATCCTTTTCCTCGAATAGTTTTTTGAAATCAATCATAAATCATAAATTAAAGAAACAAAAGCAAAGATATTGATATATATCTGTATGTAATAGATATTTTAGTATTTTTAACTAAACTTTTCTTTGGTATATTTGCATATATCAAAGAAAAGTAGTATCTTTGCATATAGAAAAGGTGGTGAGATTGACTAAATCAGGAGCCTACCTTACAAGTCGAACCAATTAAAAATTAAAGAACATGAAGACAAAGGATCTCAGCAGCAGCTTAATCGGCAAGAGAGTAAGAGGAGAATTCACTGGTGTCGCCTATGAGGGAACAATCATTGGAATTATTGAGATTAGCGACCCTATTCTCAACCAAGTCTGCACGAAGGGCTTGAAGATCCAACTCGACCATCCTATCCAGTGGGGTGATGATGAGTATGAAGTAGTTGAAAGCACCGCGCGAGTTATAGATGACTGGGGTAATCTCCAGCACACAGAACTGATTCCCCAAAACCATGAAGAGTAAGTATAGAGTCACCTTCTACAAGGAGGTTTCATGTGGAATGAGGGATTCCAAGTTGGAGAAAGTTTCATTTATCTGTAATTGTGTATCAATGTTCGAAGCATATGACGAAGCCATCATGAGATTGCATAACCCATTCAAAAGAATTGTAATAGAAAGTATATGAAAAAGGCAAAGATCCAAGTAACAGTAAAAACCTATTTCAAGGATGGTCATTTTCGTAATAACAGAGTTGAATTGACCATACCGGAAGAGGCAGCAAAGATGATCAGCAACGCATGGTCAACCTTATCCAAGGAGTCAAGTTTCCTCGCCAAGAACCAATCAGCAGACTGCTTTGTAGAAGTAGGCGGAGAGGTGATCGCAGGAATTTCGCAGATGCCAACAAGACACACAGTTGACGAGATCTGGGAGATTGAAAGGAAAGATGAGGAGGAAGAAGAATGAAAGACTTTGGAATTTACACAGATTGCTATAATTCGATCATAGCAGACTTGGATAGCGGAAAATTCCTGCCTAACCCGAAAGCTATACGAAAGCAGATCTTGGATGCCAAGAAAGCTATCAAGGCCTTGACTGAGGGTTCAGCGTTTTGCCGGGATCTCCAGATGTTAGAGAAGACAGAACGAAGAATCCAAGAGGAAAAAGACAAGTTGCGTGCAATGAATGCAGTCAACGAGTACATCAAAAAGAAGTATAACCTATAACACATAGAAGATGGGAAAGATTATCACAGGTTACAAGGGGTTTGATCGGGACTGGAAATGCCGTGACTTTCAGTACGAGGTCGGCAAGACGTATGAGATTGATGGCAAGCCGAAGCTCTGCGAGCGTGGCTTCCACTTCTGCACCTCGCCTTTGGCGGTGTTCAAGTACTACGCTCCGACTAATCGTTTCGCCATAGTTGAGGCCGACGAGGACGATGTTATCTACGACACCGCCAACAACTCTCACAAGGCCGTTGCAAGACGGATAAAAATCGTCAAAGAGATAACGTTGGATGAAATCATTAGCCTTCAAATAGACTTTTCATCGAAGATGAAGCTGTCAGTAGAAGGAAGAAAAATTAGCTACCTTGGATGTGAGAATTTACAATGGGAAGGGAGTTCGTCGACGAATATGGGAGATTCCTCCATCGTAGGCGTTGTTGAAGGCTCTGACTATTGCGTTTCAGTCGATGGAGACTATGCAGTGTCGGTATCGGCAAACTCCATTCAATCCATTGAGTCGTGTGATGGTATGAGCACGTTGGCAGCGACAACGGGTAGCTGCTCCGTTGCGCAAGCGGATGGCGTGTGCGCAGCAGCCGTGGCGACACAACATTCTTCGTTGGCGATTTCGGAAGGGAATGAGGCGGTAGCGGTGGCGACAGATGACGAATCCATCGCTGTCGCTTGTTATAGATCTTCGGCTATATGTACGGGGTTCTGCTCGGTGGCAATATCGAAGGAAAAAAATGCGCTTGCCGTTGCGGCAGGTAGTGGGTGTATGGCCTCGGGCGTTCTCGGCAGTTGGCTCGTCCTTGTTGATAGGAAATATACGAAGATTTGTGATGTTCGTGTGGTCAGGGTGGACGGCAAGGACATCAAGGAAGGCGTGAGGTACGAATTGGTTGACGGGAAAATTCAGAAAGCATGAAAGCAAAAGTAGTAGTAAAAGACTTAGAGAATACATTAAGCAAAAAGGGTGTCCCTGAGAATCGGCAAAACAAGATCATCGGACGCTTACAGGTAAACGGTTGCTTAATAGCAATGGTGTCCGATGTGCTTGACAGCTTGATCAACGACGAAGAAGCATTATTGCGATACTTAGAGTTGAAATACAAGCATGAGCAAAAATACCATAAGGCTCAGATGACCAAAGCGGCAAAGGATTTTTCCTACCACATGAAGGAGTTCACTAAAAATTTCTTCGGTGATGAGATTATACAGGAGAATCTGGAAGATAACGCACAAGACCTATACGACATCATCAAGTTGATAGCCGATCACACCGATAGTCACAAGGATATGGAGACCATCAAAAGAAACCTTCGAAAGCGTAAGCTCAATCATCATATATTTAACGAGAATTAAAAAACACATACCATGGAACAGAAAATCACTATCGACTTTGTAGACAATGCTACCACACGAGAGGCATTGCGGTACATCCATCGTTTCACACTTGTTATCATGCGTAACCTGTTCAAAACTATAGACAGCGCTGCACACAGATGGCCATGGCAGCTCTCGGGCATTGTTCTTGCTGCATGCGTCATCATTGGTTACGTGCTTGTCGGTCAGGCGAGAGCGGAACGTGATTACTACAACAAGGAGAACTATCAGCTCACACAGGAGCTAAGCAAGTACAAGGCTGCGGTCGAAGAAGTAGGAGTAAGGAAGCCATGAGTTTTCATAAACCACACACTTGCGAACACTGCCTTATGTACGACCAAGTGGCAGGAGAGTGCAAGGAACAGGCATCACCTAATTGGGGGGGGCGAATATCGCCATTCACTCCTGCTTGCCAGTGCTACATTTCTACTATGGCCGTGTATGCTAACAAAAACAGAGCAAAGCGATGGCGCAAGGTACGCACACTGGATGATATGTGCGACCCAACCGCAAGGCTTTATTAGCTCTCAAATAACTAATAAAAATAACTATGACAAGAGAAGAATTGAAAAAAGCCATGCCCATCCTTACGGCATTTGTCGAGGGTAAGACCATCCAAAGCTATGACCACAACACTGGGAAATGGAAGGACGAGGCAGAACAGCTCACCACGGCTGATTTATTTGATTGGCCATCGGATTTCCGTATCAAGCCCGAGCCGACATATCGCCCATTTAAGGACGGGGATGAGTGTTGGGAGATCGTTCAGAAGGAGGGGTTCGATTGGGTTAAGATCAAGGGCGACCCGACGAATCTTAGCGTCGGAATTGCCGTTGTCAACGAGTGCGACATTTTCCTGTCAGGTGCATACTCCGAGAAAGGTATTGGCTACGAGGAGGCATTTGAGAAGCTAACATTTGTTGACGGAACACCGTTCGGAATGAAGGAGGATGAGTGATGTTGGTAAGATTGAAAGAACATAAAGTTGGGGATAAGCAGTGTATCTTATGGGATCAACAGTTCGTTTACCTACAAGTTACAGAGGTTCCAAGTGGGGATTGCCAAAGAAAGTGTAACAACTGTTTCTATCATGGTAAATTCCTCACAACAGGGTGTGAAGCCCCTCCCTGTATGGATTTTGAGCGTTCTGACCATAAAAATGTAATTTATAAAGAAATAAATGAGTAAAGTATATAAGTACATTATCAAAAACGCGGATGGAAGCGAGCAAAGCGAAATGCAAGCCATCCACAAATCACGCAAAGAAGCCGGGGAAACCTTGATGGACTACATTTGCGACCACAACGAAGATTTGGACGTTGACGATGACGATTATTTGTCGCCGTTTGATTTCGCCCTTGAAGAAGTTGAATGCAAGGAAGTGAACGAAGTAATCACGGACTTTGAGAGCGCAAGAAAAGCCCTTGGTGGCAAGCCGAACGCGGACTTTACCGTTGCAAAGAAGATTCTTTCCGGAAACGTTGTCCAACTTGAAGATGTCGCAAGACTTGTGACCGACATCAACCCCAAGCACATTGAAGCGTTGATTGCCTTAAACAAGTTGTTCACCATCGCACAGGCATGGAACAAGGAAGATGGCTTTGTACCCGATTTCTCGGATTGGAAACAAGACAAGTGGTTTCCTTGGTTCGTGTATGACAAGGATGCTGCGGGGTTCGTGTTTGCGGCTGCGAATAGCGCGCCTTCGGGTGCGTATGCGTATATCGGTTCTCGTCTTTGCTTCAAATCGTCCGCGCGCGCCGCGCAATTCGGCAAGCAATTCGCCGACCTTTACAACAAGGTTTTCTTGTAAATAAAAAGCAAGAACATATTATGGAGAAGAACATAAATAAGATAGGATGCACTCCTAATAAGTGTGAGGAAGGCGTTGTAAAAAGTTTGCTTCAAATGTGCAAAGACACTAATTCTGTTACCTTATTCAAAATGACCCTCGATGGTGACTATGAGGTGTGCATGACGGTACGCAAGAAGGGAGTTGTTGCCGCTGATGAGTTTACCCTCTCTCAGTTTAAGGCCATTAAGGCTATGGCTACCGAAATGAAGGCTAAGGCACGTGAGGAGGAACAGGAATTATATCAGGACATCATCGAGAAGTGTAACCTCAACATTGCTGGTTTAACACACGATGATGCGGATTAGTAACTAACTGCTCTCTCTATGTGACAGGTGGAGAGGAAATGAAAAGAATAGATTATGACAAAAGAAGATTTACAAAGAGCAAAAGATATTGAGTGGATTTTGCCCAATGTCAAAAAGCTGATTACTCCAGACATGTTGTCGGGCCCAACTGCTGGAGAGAGTCTGAAAATATTGTTTACAAACGACGATGTGTTTAAGAGAGACTTTATCCATTTGGTTAAAAACGCCCAAACGAGGCTGGAGAAAGAATTTCAAGAGCTATGACACAAGAGCAATTAGAACAGGAACTCCTTAATGTTGCCTCGGCAAGGCAGCAAGGAGAGAAGAAGGACGGCAGATTGACGAGCGACTTGGTGCAAGAATATATTTCCGCAATGATGCAGCGAGAGAACGTTAACAAGAAACAGAACAATGAGTAACGAAAAAGCAGTAAACGAGATTATAGCCATACAAGACTATATCTCAAAGCACGCAGGAGATCACTCACTACAAATGAGCGAGTTGAGCAAGTGGATGGATAATCTCCGAATAGAATTAACTACCAAGACAACAGTTTGGTTGGCAGTTGACAATGAAGGAACAGAGATTATCTTCCAGAGCAAGCCCCAAAGGGGAAGGTTCTTCAATCTTTGGGTCCCAAAAGAGGACCGTGAAGGATTCTCCATAACAGTTCCACAAGGAACAATCAAGAAGCTGATAGGCAGAGACCTCACTTGGGAAGATGAGCCCGTAGAGTACAAGTAATTTTTAGACAGAAAAAAATGGTAGAAAAGAAAAATGACGTGCGAATAATCCGTGAGGGTGGCCAGTATCATGTGTTCGCCGGTACTGCCGATGTGTGGCTCAGCCGAAGGCAGTTGGAACGCCTACATGATGAGGTTCGCAAGCAGTTGGCCGAGTAGGCTAACAAAATATCTTATAAAAAATATGAAGCATGAATAAGCAAAACGACAAGGCAGCGCATGATTTCGAGGCCATAAGGCAAGATGCAACTGCCGCCAATATGCCAATAGACCTTCGGAGAGTGCAACAGTATTCAGCTTACCTCCAAGGGGCGAGGGCGGCTGCGGAGGCTTTCGTGAAGTGCTTCCCGAAAATCACAAAAGGAAAAGACGCCCCTTACAACAATGCTATCATAGAGCTTGCCATTTCGTCAAAGCGAAATATGGATTTGTTTCTTACCGGCGAATACGAAATTCGATTTCGCAACCACAAGAACGACCGAAGAGGCAAGTGTATAGAATGTGAAGCCTATTTCGCAAGATTAACAACAACAATAGAAGAAGTAAGATGAGAAGAAGAGGGTGCATTTACGAAGAGGAGCAGCACAACTACAAGGGGCGGCGGCGTTCTTCGTGAGCGCAAGGAAGACTCGTGAAAGGCGTGGGATGGGTAAGCCAGACACGCCGTAGATGGGTGGCCGAAATATCATATCACGGTAAGCGTTTCCGTTTCCGCTCAACAGACTTCGATAACGTCAGGAGCTGGCTCAATTCCATGTCCGACAGATACAGCGACTAACAACAAAAACATCATAACATTCAATTATGTCAAACGAATTTTATATTTTCGGAGGAAAGTTCCACAACACAGGAGCGAACATCAAGCAGCAGAACATCATCGTACAAGATGGTGAGTCGAAGGTAAAAGAGGAGCAGCATGCAACGCCAAGGGTTGTCGTCAGGCGCGTCACATCATGGAAGGAAGTGCTCAACGCAGCACGCTTCACGCAACGCAAGCCAGAGGTTGACCATGAGCCATCCGATGAGTTCAAGCAGAAGATGATCAAGGCCGAGCATTCACCATTGCGCTGCCTCCAGTTCACCATCGACTTCTACGACATTCCATATTACACAAGCGTACACCTGTGTCGCCACGTACACGCCCAGCCGTTCGTGTCAACCTCACGTCCCGACATCAACGGGCAGATGAAGCCTCGTAACGAGCAGAAGAAGAGTGATCCTGTGAATATGCGCTTGCTCGTCAACGCCCAGGAGATTATCAATATCTCCCGTGTGCGCTTGTGCAGCAAATCGGAGGGAACTACTCGTATGCTATGGATGAAGGCAATTAGAGAGTTGGTAAAGATTGAACCATTCCTTGCGAATGCTTGTGTCCCCAACTGCCTCTATCGAGGTTTCTGCCCAGAGATTAAGCCGTGTGGTTTCTCGACAAGCGACGTAGATGCGTTTAACTTCAAAAGGAGTACGTTAGAAGAATTATAGATATAAAAGGTGCATTGAACATTCGTTGAACTTAAAAATACCTAACGATGATAAAATTAACGTTTGACCGTTTCGATTTTCTTAGTGCTGTTGAGGGCTTCGCACGTGGTAGCCATCTTCGTCAGCATGTATGGAAAGAAGTTGTGTTTAAGAACATCTACCAGATGAGTGATGATGAGCAAGACTTTTTTTGGTACATAATGCGTCGTGACTTATGGGAGTGCTATTTTGGTTTCACCAAGCACATGAATGGTACGTCGAAGCGATGTGGCTGGGACGATTATCTGCATGCCTTAGCAGCCTTGCATCGTGGAAATCGTTATGTTGTCACCTTACTGGGGGCTTCCGATCGGAAACGTCACAAGGCTCTTTGCTATAAGTATAATGATAAATATCGTCCATTAAGTGTGGGTCGTCTTTGCCGTAAGAACCAGCAATCTTTTTATAGTTATATTGACGAAAAGGACATTTTGTTGGTTGTTAAGCTCGGTAATGTTGAGAACCGTTATGTGCAGGACGTACATAAGAATTGGTTGGTCGATGATCTTGCGCTTTATGACCATCCCGAGAACATCGGATGATTGTTGTTGGATAAAAACTAATTTTCCCTAATATGAATAGAAATAAGTCCCCCCGTAAGGCTCCCTCAGTTGTTCGCAACTTTAAGAAGGCTTGCGATGATTTGGCAGAACTCGTCAACGAACAGCTTTTCGATGGTTGTCGCAAGTGGTATTGGATACGTAATGAAGTAGGTGGAGCGTGCGACTTTGAGGATACCGACGTACTGAATCCGGAGGACATGGTGCGTATCATCGAGAATGGTCTGACCTACAACGAATATGCCGAGTGGCGTGAGGCCAACCTTGCGAACGAGCGTAAGATTAACCTCCAATCGTGGCTCAAAGGCGCACGCCATTCAATGATGAAAGTTAAGAAGGCGAACAATGAGTGACTTTATAAAGATACAGGCAACGCCTGAGTTTAAGTCGAAAGTCAGTTATATAGACTACATCGTGAGTACGAGTTCCGTTATTAGTGTAGCTAAGCAGCAAGATGGCACAAGCGTCATGAGGCTAAGTTACGGACTCGTTCTCAACGTCGGAAGCCCCACGTTCGATGAGATAAGCAAACTTTTAACAGAATAAGAATATTGAATGGAAAAGAAAGTATTGACCCTCACGGTCAGCAAGCAATGGTTCGATAAAATCGTATCAGGTGAGAAGACAGAAGAGTTTCGGGAGATTAAACCATACTGGATAAAAAGATTGGTTAATCAAGATGCAGATAGCGGTTTTATAGGACTCGATGAGCATGGCATTAAAAACGTGATATATGGAGAATTGAAATATATTCCCTACACTCACGTCCTCTTCGTCAATGGCTACCGCAAGGATAGTCCACGAATTGAGAAGGAGATAGAGAGTATCACCATCGGGAAGCCTAAGAAAGGCTTGTGCCCCGATGAGTGGCTAAATACTGAGTTCTTTATCATCAAATTCAAGTAGCGTATGAAGAAGATTATATTATTATTTGTATCGGTTATATTCCTGCTCGTTTCTTGCAACGATAACAAAGGAATTAATGTTCCAACATCAGACTCTATTAATGAAATTAAAGTAGAGAAGCTGTTTGTTGTGGATGGTATAACCGTATATCGTTTCTATGATAGTGGCAGAGTGGTTTATTTTACCAACAAAAAAGGTGTGGTAAATGCTCTTCATGACGAATATGACCCTGCAACAAAAACCATAAGAACAAAGTTAGTAGAAACTTTATGTAACGAAGAATGACTATGAACAAAACAAATTTACATTCATCATTGCTTTTCTTAATGATTAAATTGGAAGAAGCAAAGAACAATTCGATGTCTGACAAGAACTTTGTTGCTGCATTGGCAGAAGTGCTCAGATATTTCCGTGACAATGGAGAGTTGAAGGCTGCTTACGAGCTTCGGAAAGAAGCTCTTGCCAATCTCAAGAACTCCTCCTGGTTTGCAACGCTTAAGGCCTGTTTGGAGACGCCAGCAAAAGACGGAACGCAATTTCCGCCCATAGATATGAAGAAGTTGGAAGCTGAGCTAATGTCTGACGAGTATGTTGATAACAAGATTAAAGAAGTTTAGGATAAAACTATGAGTAAAGGAAAACATTTTACAGAGAAAGAGATTGAGTTCATCAAGATCAACGGATTAGTGATGAGTGCATCTGAGATTGCAAAAGCTCTCGGACGTAATTATTGGGCAATTCATCGAAAGATGCAAGCATTAGGAATTTGCAAGAATCACTTGTTTACAGCCAATGACGATTTCGTCATTCGGCAGATGTATGGCAAATTTCCTGCCAAGACCATTGCCACCAAAATAGGCGTAGATGAGAATGCCATCTATAATCGATGCAAGAAATTAAAATTGAAGAAAGGAGACCTAAGATGATTTTATTAACAACTGCAATGGATAAGGAATATATCCTTATCAAGAAAAATCTTTCCGGACAGGAAGAGAATGGATGCGTGCGTGGCTTTTTAGGAAGTAGAGAAATCCTTTTAACTAAGACAGGGATAGGGAAGGTGAACGCAGCTTACGCTTGTTTGTCTTGCTTGAAGGATCACGACGACATAGAACAGGTGGTAGCTATCGGATGCGCAGGAGCTGCGAGGGAGGAGTTAAGAATCGGTCAAGTGGTAGTAGGAACACACTATTGTTACTTTGACGCATATTGCGGAGAGCCATACGCCTATGGACAAATTCAAGGTTCGCCAATATTGTTTCCGGCAAACCTGCATGGCCTCTCTGGTTTAGACAAATGTTATCTCGGGACTATTGCTTCTGGTGATTGGTTTGTCAATACAGAAGAGAAACTATTATCTATAATGAATTATCTTCCAACATCCTACAACGTTTGCGCTATTGACATGGAGTCAACGGCCCTGGCACAGGTATGTGCAAAGCGGAATATAGGATTTGCCTCTGTCCGCATAATCAGCGACAATCCTCTTAAACCCAACCAAACCCAACAATATGAGAGTTTTTGGGACGATTTGGCCGAGGAAGCATTTGATGTAGTTAGTAAAATCTTGAAGTAATGATAGCAAGTTTTCAAATAGATCACACGATATTAAAGCCGGGGCTTTATGTTTCGAGAAGAGACAAGTTGAGAACGGAAGACATCACAACCTTTGACATTCGAGTGTGCCAGCCAAACAAAGATATGATGACACCAGCCGTCGCTCATACCATAGAGCACCTAATGGCAGATTTTCTGAGGAATGATAGCCCATTTAATAACGATGTCTTGTATTTCGGTCCAATGGGTTGCTTGACTGGGTTCTACTTAATATTAAAAGGTCATTGGGATAGCAAGACCATAAAGGATGCAATTGCAGATGCCTTTTATGTCTGCTCCAAGGCGAAGGTTATTCCAGGAGCCACAGAGAGAGAATGTGGAAATTATAAATTAAACGACCTAAAAGGTGCAGTCGAGTTATGTAGGAAGTTTTCTACTTATCTTCATGAAGTAAATCATGATTGTTTGGTTTATCCCAAATAATCTTTATGTTAACATATAAAGTCTTTAGTCACAGGAGCTTTTTTATCGAAAACATTTTGTGACTAAGGACTTTTTCTTTAACTTTGCGACATACTTGATTACTTCTTCGTACTGGGAATATTTTGTTGGATTATGTTCAATTAAATATTCATTATAATGAAAAAGAAAACGAAGCTAGTATTTAATGTTCTGAAACTCAAATCAAAGGCGTTGGGGTTCAGCAAAGATGAGTTAGAGGGTATTGCAGCCGATGTAGCCAATAACTTCGAGCTCGATGAAGAAGCCTCGGACGAGGATGCAAACGCAGAGATTGAAAAGCAGGTTGACGCGGTTCTTCCTTTCCTAAAAATTGCGCAAAAGACTGCGCAGCGCACTATCCAAAATTTTAAGGATAGTGAAGATGATAACGATACCGACGACGATTCTGCAGGTACCGGTACCAAAAAAAACAATCACAAAACAGAAGAGAACGCAGAAGAGAAGGTCCCAGCATGGGCCCAAGCGCTAATCACCCAAAACAAGGCTCTTCAAACCGAAATTCTCGGTTTGAAGTCTGAGCGAGAGACTGATGGCAGACGAGCTAAGCTCAAGGCTCTTCTCAAAGACAAGGGCACTTTCGGGAAATCCGTCCTGAAGAGTTTCGACAGGATGAAGTTCGAGAATGAGTCTGAGTTTGACGACTTCTATGATGGAGTGGTTGAAGATCTGGCAGCAATTGATCAAGAGCGCGCCAACGAGGGATTGGGGAAACTTGGTGCACCAACAGGCCCAGAGTACAAGAAGGACGTCCCCGAAGTCTTAAAGGACGACGAGATTGAAGCGCTTGCCGAAACTTTGTAACACTTAATACTTAAAGTTATGTATGGCGTAAACGAAACAACTTCTTTTGATGCGGGTAAAGATTCCGTTATCATTAGGAATTACTTGAATGGCATCATGGGTGGTGTTATTCTTGACATGTCAGAGTTTGACGGAGAGTTCATTCAGTGCGGACACATTATTATTCGTGACACAAAAAGCGGAGAGTATAAGCCAATGCCTGTGTCTGGCAGCACTTATGCGTCCTTGCCCTCTAATTGCGAGTATGTTGGCGTCTGTGTGACTACCGCACCCAAGGACACTCCTCACGTTGGAGTTATGACGGCAGGAGAGGCTAATGACAAGGCTGTCCCTTATCCTGTTGACGATATTAAGGCAGCTTTAAAAACAGCCGTGCCCACGCTTCAGTGGGGTCACGACGTAATCGGTTAAGGAGGTAGAATATGCAGCAGAGTTCATTATTCCTCAAATATATTTTGAGCTTCTTCCCAATCTTAAAGACACTGATTGAGAAGATCAATGGTAAGCGTAAAAATGAGCTTACCTACTTACACAAGGACACGTCTATCCTTCGTCGAGTATATTCTCCCGACAACAAGTGGGAGGCCGACACAGTAGACACATCATACGTTGCAGCCGACTATGTGGCTGTTGACTCTCCAGTCCCCTTAAAATCTCGAGACAAGATTTCAACGGCAAGTGGCAAGTTGCCCAAGATGGGTATGAAGAAGTCCCTTAAAGAGTCTGAAATCTTGCAACTCCGAATGATGGAGTCACAGGGAGGGCAAGTGGCAGAGATTCGCCGTAAACTTGCACAGGATCCAGTTGCCTGTTCTGTAGGTATTGACGAGCGTAACGAATACGCCCTACTCTATGGATTGTCGAATGGCTATGTAGCCGTCCGTGATGACGATAACCCAAAAGAGCTACTTCGCATCAAATACAAATATTTGCCAGACAACATCTTGGGCGTAGCTGATAAGGACGAGGGTGTCACCGTAGCGGATCTGAAGAACTGCATTGAACGCGCAGCCAATGATGGCAACACCATCATTAAGTTCTGGATCGGAAAGTCTAAATTCGATTCCTTGAAGAAGGCACAAGATGCTCGTGAGCTCGTAGCAAACTATCGTGGGCAGACCTATGACTCGCAAACTAAGCTCCCTGTTCCAACAGCCAGCGCTTTCCAAGAGGCATTTCTCGATGAGACTGGAGTGTCTTTCCAAATCATCAACAGGACTGTTCGTCTGGAACATGATGGCGACAAGAAGAGCGTCAAGCCGTGGAATAACAACATGATCATTGGCGTTTGTTCTGATATGATTGGTGCACTCGTCTATGGACAGGTTGCAGAAGCCACCAATCGTGTAGCTGGTGTTACCTATCAGCAGATTGATTACAAGCTAATCTCCCAGTTCTCAACAACCGACCCACTGAAGGAGACCACAGCAGTACAAGCATACTGCTTGCCCGTAATTGAGGATGTAGACACTATCTACCAGATCGACACCACTTTGCCAGATCCAAAAGTAGAGGTCGACAAGAGCGCGGAGGCTTCAGACACTAATGACGTCAAGGTAACTATTGCAGGTCAGGCTTACAAAAAGCCGGAAGCCATTAGGGCCTTGAATGGTCTTGGCTCAACTTTGGCAAGTGACGCCTCAGACAAAGACGTGATTGACGCATACAACGCTCTTCCTCCTACGAAGAAGAAGCAGTTCACGGATTCTGCGACTAAAGCCGAATAGCCATGAAGAGAATCGGACAAGCGTTGGTGGACGAAATCCACTTCCCTATTCCCTACGGGTTTATCGAGAATGCTTGCATCAAGCGAGAACTAGACATTGATGGGGACTTCGATAGCGCAATAGCCAAGAGCAATGCCTACAAGGGGGTGCTTGCCGATTGCCTCTTCTCGCTAATCCAAGCAGTAAGTTTCTCGGAATCAGACAAGTCTATAGGAAGTCTATCAGAGGACCAACGAAAGGCCATCTTGGTTCATGTTAACAGGTTGTATAACGACATCGGCGAGGAGGAGGTGACGCTAACTCCTCGACCGACTGTTTACATCAATTGCTAATGAGTCTTTTGAATTTTCATGCTTCAAAGTTGTACCGTCAGAATAAAGTGGATGGTTTTACAGATGCTGATGGTAACTACCACCCAGGAAAGTCGGTGTGGGAGTTCTGTTGTGATTGCGATGTCGTTCCTGCTGGCGAGGCTAACAAGATAGTGATACAAGATGGATCTATAGACTATTACTCGTACATAGTGTACAACTTGCCTATAGGCATCAAGAAGTTCGAGTATGGAGATTTTATTAAACTAATTCTTTTAGGAGGAGAGGAGGTGACTGTAAAGGTTAAAGGATTCCATCGTTATCAACTCCAATGTAAGATATGGGCATAAGGATGACAACTGACGCTTCCGCTCTTGATGCCTTCCTACAGAGAGCCGCAAGGAAGATACAGGAGAATGTGCTTAAGGCACTCAGCAAGCTAGGAGACGAATCTGTGGTTAGAATCCGTGACAGGTCTGCCAAGGAAAGTTGGATAGACCATACGGGCAACCTAAGAAGTTCTATAGGCTTCGCCGTGTACGCGCAGGGAAGTAAATATATGGAATCAGCATTTTCGCAGGTTCTCAGTGGCACAGACGGCTCTGCAAAGGGCAAGAAGATGATAAATGACCTTGCTAAGGAATATTCCAGGGTTTATGCTTTGGTTGTCGTTGCCGGAATGGAATACGCAGGAGAGGTGGAAGCCTTGGAAAGCAAGGATGTCCTCGCATCAACGAGGATATGGGCCACATCCATTGTAGAGCAGCGTGTGAAGACAGCAATAGACTCAGCAGTTAATGAAATAAACAAGTGGAAGATATGAAATCGGACGGAGCAATCAAGACAGATGTTTACCGGTACATCAATGAAAGCGGTTTCATGAACAACGTCAATGGCAAGCTGTCAAAGACGATGAGACCGCATAATTCTCATAAGGAAGATGTCGTTATCTCCATCTTGGCTAATGAGGGAATACAGCTTCAAACGGCAATTATAAACGTAAATATATATATACAAGACCAGGACGTAGAAGGACTGTTCGAAGAGAACACTATCAGAGTTGACGAAATCTGCAAACTGGCTTGGAATCTCTTGAAAACGTTCAGAACGAGCGAGTATGCAGCCCACGCTGTTGAGCAAAGGGTATATGCAACAAGCACGGGAGAACATGTAATAAATAATCAAGTTGAATATAAACTCATAAATGATTAAAATATGTCAGTAACATCATGGGGCAAATGCTCAATTTTCGTTCAGCCTGTTGGCTCTGCAAAGAACGAGTGGGACAAGCTTGATACTCCAAAGGAGGACACTACCCAAGTGAACCCAACCAAGGGAGACACTATGACCCAAACAGAAGAGGGTGGCGGAACCGTAGACCGGAAGACAAAGAAGTCTACCTACGAGGCCGTCTACCAGTTGTACATCAAGAAGGGGGTCGCACAACCTTTCAAGACCATTGACGGAGTGATCGAGGGAAACTATCGCCTTGCTATCCAGCCAGAAGATCCCGAGTTGCCTGGTGTTTATATGGGAAACACAACCGTAGGCGCCGAGGAAGGGTACACGACGGCAGATGGCGCACTTATCACATACACGCATTCCGCACTCATTCCTGATGGCGACGTTGTTGCCAAGACGGTCAACAAGAAAAACGAGGAGGTATACTGCGCCTACAGGTGGAGAGTCATCACCGCCACTAAGGGCACAGGCGGCAAGTACGCATTGACCTTCAAGCATCCTGAGGGTGCCACAGAGACGGGCGACATCAAGGAAACATATACTCCTTCCGTATAAGCAGTCGAACATTGTTCGGCAAACACCCAAGTAGCTCAGATGGCTAGAGCAAGGCCGACATAATCCCTGAAACCCACAGCGCGGCCTTTAAAAGTGGTTGAGAGACGCAGGTTCGAGTCCTGCCTTGGGTGCAAAAAATAAAGAGACATGAAAGAGATTGGAAACATCATTGCCAACGTACTTACCGACATTCCAATAGGATTCGAGTTTGGTTCATCCCACTTTGACATCTACCCAACAACATTGGGAAAAATATATCTCACGTCCCAGCTACTCGATAGCATGGAAGTAAATAGGGATTTACTCAAAGAGAATCCTTTCTTGGAAGCCCTGCGTATAATAAGCACAAAGAGGGAAGAGTGCTGTAGACTCATAGCTTATCACACCCTAAAGACTAAGGAAGAAATACTATGCAAGCCTATTGTACAGGTACAGCAAAAACTTATCTCAGGCTTCGCTAATAAGGATATAGCCACCCTTCTCGTTTGCATCCTGAAAGACAACCTCTACCAAACAATTGTTAGCGAGACAGGAATAGAAGAAGAAGCCAAGAGGATGGCAAAAGTCAATGCAGCAAAAAAGACAACAGGACAATACATCTTCGGAGGAAAAACTATCTGGGGATCGCTCATAGATGCAGCATGCGAACGATATGGATGGACCTTTGACTACGTGGTATGGGGAATATCCTACAACAATCTCACACTCATGATGAAAGACAAGATCACATCCATATACCTGTCGGACGAGGAAAGAAAGCGCTCTCATATACTGTCTGCTGATGAGAAAATCATTGATGGAAACAACAGAGAAGCGATCATGAGGGCTGTGAGAGAGTCAGAGGCTGAGTTTTAACCGACCACCTACGCGCGCACGCGCGAAATCCGACTTACAGGACACGCACAGGTGGTCCAAAGCAAAGTATAAATAGAACATTATGCCAAGTATCAAGTTTGATGCCATAGTAGAGACCGCAAAGGTAGTTTCTGGTTTTCGAGACATTCAGAACGCAGTTCATCAGACTGCCGAGAGGGTTGAGAAATCCGGAAAGTCTATCGACGATGTTATCTCTAACATACAGAACAGCTTGAATATAGCCATTGGCGGTTGGAGCATTGGCAAGTTCGTAAATCAGATGATGCAGGTCCGCGGTCAGTTCCAGCAGACGGAAATGGCATTCAAGACGATGTTGCAGTCTGAGGAGAAAGCTGATGCTCTCATGAAGCAGTTGATCCGCACGGCAGCCGTCACACCTTTCGGGGTTGAAGACGTTACAGAGGGAGCCAAGCAGCTCCTTGCGTTCAATGTAGCAGCTGAGGATGTCAACAAGACGCTTATCGGATTGGGAGACGTTGCAGCAGGTATGGGTCTAAACCTTAAAGACCTCGTGATGCTTTACGGCACCACTATCGCCAAGGGCAAGATGGACACGATGGACTTGTACCAGTTCCTCAACAGAGGCATTCCTATCGCAGACGAGATAGCCAAGGTTATGGGTCTTGACGTTACCAATGCCATCAAGGAGGTTCAGAAGCAAATCAAGGCAGGCAAGGTTACCAGTGACATCTTCATCCAGGCAATGCAGAATATGACAGCCGAGGGTAGCAAGTTCGGTGGCTTGATGGAGGCTCAGTCCAAGACTATTACAGGACAGATAAGCAATATTGAAGATGCCATCGAACAGATGTTCAATGAGCTGGGCAAATCCCAGGAGGGCGTTATCAATACTGGCCTTGGAGTCGTTTCCACTCTCGTTGAGAATTGGGAGACGGTAGGCAAGGTTCTAATGACAGTCGTTGCTGCTTATGGAGCATACAAGGCTGCCGTTATTGCCATGATAGCAATTGAGAGGGTTCACATAGCCATAAAATCCGCCCAGGCTTTCCTTGCCCTTGCTCGTTCTGTCACAACAGCAAAAGATGCTATGGCGTTGTTCAACTTGGTCTGCTCGGCCAATACGCTCGGCCTTGTGTTAGGTGTTGTCGCTGCTGGCGTCGCCGCATTTAAGCTTTTCGGTGATACAACCGAAGACGCCTCCTTCCAAACAGAGAAATTTGGTGAAGAATCAAAGAAAGCGACTTCCCACGTCGAGTCCCTTCTTAGTGTCGTGAAGGCGCTTGGAAGCAAATCCAACGAAGAGGCTAAGAAGTCCAAAGTCTACAAAGATGTCCTTCAAGAACTAAGTACCGTTTATGACAACTATGGTATCAAACTGACCAAAATAAAGGATGACGAGAGCAATCTTATCGAAGTCAAAGATGAAGCAATAGCAAAGTCAAAGGAGCTCGTTGAGCAAATAAAGATTGAGTCGGCTGAGCGTAACAAGGCTAACGCCATAAGTCAAGCTAATGACGAATACAACAACACTTTGACCAATGCGCAAGAAGACTTAGTTAAGCAATTGCAAAAGTCATACGGCAATGAAGGACTTGGTATTTCTGTCAAGATACAGGACTTAGTGTCTGAAGAGACCTTGCGACAGTTGGATCAGCTTAATGCTAAGATGCAGTCTGTGCAGCGAGGTTCAAAAGGGTATAATGAAGTATTAGAGCAATATTTATCCTTACGTAAAAGGATAAGCGACTCTGCAGCAAAAACAGCAGAAGCTCTCGGAAAGCCCTCCGATGACGCCCGTATTGCACTTTTCAAGTACCTCAACGTTCTAGAAAGTGCCCGGGATAAATACAATCGCCAAATGGCAGCAATAACGAAGGCTGGAGACGCAGTTGAAGAATTTGGGGATAAAAATGCAAGTGCGTCAGAAAGGGTTCGTGCAACACAACACCAGCTTCAAAAGGCAGGAGAGGATGTTCATACTCTTTATAGACGTGTTAAGGAGTTCATGGAGAACTATTCCAATAACGACATAAAGTTCCATGTAAAGTTCGATGCAGAGACACCTGCATGGATGAAGAATAAGAGTTTACCGGAACTTGGCCGCCTAGGCCGTTTCTTCTCTGCGCTAGCAAAAGACTTAGCTAACAGCAATAAGTCTGGAGCCGTAATTAGCGGAAAATGGATGAGCCGGGATGAAATTGCGCAGAGGGGCTATGATTACACAAGGGCTGCTGATGCCAAGCAAACGGAAAAGGAAGACCAGGCTAAAAAAGAGGCTAAGGCTAAGGCTGCTGCAGAGGAAGAAGCCAAGAAGAACGCTACCAAAGCCAAGAAAGCAGCTGTCGATGCCAAGAAGCAGGCAGAAGACCGCAAGAAGGCCCAGGAGGAACTGAATGAGGACTTGAAGCAGTTGCGTCAACAGAACATCGATGACGACATCTCCCTAATGCAGGATGGCACGGAGAAGAAGCTTGCTGAAATCAAGAACGACTATGCCAAGCGCAAAGCCGAGATTGACAAGCAGGAAGCAGAGTTCAAGAAGAAAAACAAGGAAGCTGGCAAGAAAGCGTCCCTTACATCTGCTCAGTCAGATGCCCTCTCCAAGGCAAGAGACCTCGCTACCCAAGAGTATAACAAGAAGCTTGATGAGGTCAACAGGGAAGCCCTTACCTCTATGCGCGACTACTTGAAGGAGTATGGTTCTCTCTATCAGCAGAAGCAAGCCATTGCCGAGGAGTATGAAGAGAAGATTGCTAAGGCTCAGACGCAGGGCGAAAAGCTATTTCTTCAGCAACAGAGGAAGAAGGACCTCCAAACCATCGAGATAAATGCCATCAGACAGAACATCGATTGGGGAAGCGTCTTCGGAGACTTCGGTGCTATGTTCAAGGACCAACTAGAGCCTACCATTGAGAAGCTGCAGGAACTGTCCAAGAGCACAACAGACGTTAATGAGCAGAAGACTATTCAGGAGCTCATATCCAAGCTACAAGGCTCTGCCACCGTCTGGGATAGCGACATCTTCAAAAAGGTCTCTGACGACATCAACTCCTACCAGTCAGCCATGCAGTGCTATATTGACGCACAAGAGCGAGAGGCCGAAGCAACGAAAGCTGTCACCAAGGCGCAGGAAGACCTCGCTAAGGCAAAGAAGGGTGGCAACAAGGGTAGCGTCAGTAAGGCGGAAAGCAATCTCTCTAGGGCGCAGAACGTCCTCGCTACCGCATCAAACAACGTATTGGAGTTCGGGTCCTCTGTTCAGAAGGCAACCTCGGACTTACAGACATCCGCACAAAAGGCGGTCTCTCAGTTCCAGCAGCTCGAAAATGGCTTGCAGGGTCTTACATCGGGGTCGCTCAAAGGCATAGGAAACTCTATTCTAGGGCTTGACAAGCTTTTCGGTGGCACTATGCAGAAGGACGTTGCCAACACGCTTGCAAAGGGCATCCAAGGGTTGCTCGGTAAAGACAGCAACGCAGCAAAGGCTTTGACTAAAGCGTTAGGTGATAGCGGTATGGCTGGTGAAATAATCTCCGCAGTACTCGGCATCCTCGACATCCTGAAAGATGGCTTTGGAACACTCATCAGCAACCTCATGGAGACGGTCTTTGGCGCAGTAACGGGTATTCTTGATGATGCTTTATCGGGTGACATCGTTATGAAGCCTTTGAAGAGCATCGGGAACAACGTTTCTCATATCCTCAACACGTTTTCATTCGGTGGTTTCAATAGCCTGTTCGGTGGAGACGGAAATGCAAAGAAGGTTAATGAAACCATCGAAAGGCTGACGGATAGAAATACCCTCTTGCAGCAATCCATCGAGGATTTGACCGATGCAATGGAAAACTCCTTTGGCTCAAAGGCAACCTCATACTACGAGCAAGCCTATAAGAATCAGCAGGAGACGAATCAGAACTATCTCGACATCGCCAAGGCGCAGGCAAGCTACCACTCTTCTCATGGCTCATGGAACAAATACTGGAGTGGCTTCAGCAGTGATGAGATGGATTGGATCAAGAAGAACGTCAAGGCTGACTTCAACGGTGACCTCTTCTCTCTCAGTCCAGAGGAAATGAAGCTTCTCCGTGGCAACGTTGCCATTTGGGAGCATATTGAGAACACAGGCAAGGGCAACTATGGCGGACGTCTGACGGAAAAGCTGAATGACTACATAGACCAAGCGGGCAAGCTGGAAGAGCTATCCGATAAGTACAAGGAAAACCTCACGCAGATTTCCTTTGACAGCATGAAGGACAGCTTCGTTTCAGACCTCATGGATATGAGCAAGTCAGCGCAGGATTTCGCAGACGATTTCTCCGAAATGATGCAGAAGGCTCTTCTCTCCTACTCTATGGAAGACCTCATCAACGGCGACTTGAAGAAGCTCTATGATGATTGGGCGAAGGCTATCAAGGACAACGATGGTAAGCTTACCGAAGAAGACATAGAAGCATTCAACAAGCGTTACGATGATATAGTACAGGAAGGCTTGAAAAGACGTGACGATTGGGCCAAGGTGACTGGCTACACTGGTTCTTCATCCTCATCACAGACCGCAACAAGCGGAGGATGGGCATCTATGGGGCAAGATACCGCAGACGAGCTGAATGGTCGCTTCACCGCCCTGCAGATAGCAGGAGAGAGCGTAGCACAGAACATGGAGACCACCATAGCAATGATGGAGACCATTATGACGCTCGGCATCTCAACCAATGGCGCAGTCTTGGAGATACGAAACATGATGATAATGACGAACAGCTACTTGGAAGACATTGCAAGGTATTCAAAACTCACCTACACTGACTTCGGAAGCAAGCTGGATGACATGAACAACAAGCTAAAGAATATTTGACCACATAGGCTTTTCGCTCGTCAACCCTTACAACTATACTCAACAATAGGAAAAGCGGTTCACAGCGAAGCCTATGGGTCATACAAGAGAACAAAAGGACATGCTCAAAGGACAACTTACAATAAACGGCAAGGATGCCTACACAACGTGGGGCATATTCATGGATGACACGGCATTGAGCACGCTCATGACCCCTGCGCCCAACAAGGAGTTCATTAGTAACAAGTATCGCTCCAAGGATGGCAAAAGGGTCATCAAACACAACCCGTGCCTTGACGAGAGGGACATCACGATTGCCTTTAACATGAACGCCAAGGATAAAGAAACATTCCTTACCAACTATGGGAATTTCTGTAATGATGTCCTCGCAACAGGTGAGATAACTCTGCACACCTCATTCCAGCCAACGGTATGGTATCGGTGCATCTACCTCTCATGCTCACAGTTCAGTGAGTTCGTTCAAGAGATGGCCAAGTTTACCCTAAAGCTCAACGAGCCAGACCCAAGTGACAGAGGAGAAAAAAGCAAATACTGATGATAGAGATAAAAAGAAACAACAAGGTATTCTTCACGCTCGAAGATGTTTGTGATGGTTCTAAGCTGTCAAGGCAGTTGATGGATCACCACTATATCATATTGAAGTTTTCCTCGGACATGCCAGTCCATTTCGAGGTTGGAGACTCTGTGGAGATACCTGACTTTGGCTATTTTGAGCTTACATCGGCATACTTTCCGAAGTACAACAACTCTACGGGAGGGTACGACTATGAAATGCAGATGGACGCCTACTATATGGCATGGAAGAACAAACTTTGCAAATTCCGTCCGCAACATGGAGCCAATGAGACTTCATTCAAGCTAACAACTAAGGTAAGCGGTCATCTTAGCGTTATCCTCAGCAACCTCAAAGCGTTAGGTTTGACGTATAATGGCAAGGACTTTTCTGTTGACTACACAACTTACAACAAAGAGGTGTTTGACACCGAGAAGCACTTCTATATTGAATATAGCTCTATCAGCATTCTTGAAGCTCTTAACGCCATCTGCGAATCGCTCGACTGCGAGTGGTGGGTAGACGGTTCTATCATATACCTTGGCTACTGCGAACTGTCAGGGCAGACTACTTTTGAGCATGGAGTCAACATGCTCTCAATGTCGCAGTCCGCGTCCAAGTCATCATTTATCACACGTCTATACGCGTTCGGCTCAGACAAGAATATCCCAACAGGTTATTTCACTGGGTCGGACGCAGACGCAACCACAGATGGCATCGCCACTGACTACCTCATGCTCCCCACCAAGGGCGTCGATAAGGATGGGTTCTTCTGCAAGAACGGTTATATGGAGAACGCCAATGTGGTCAAGAACGACAAGCAGGCCATAGAGGGCATCGTCATATTCTCTGACGAGTACCCCAAGGTTGAATGCACAGTCAGCAACATTAAGACTTATGACAGTACCGTAGAGGAGAATGGGAAAAAGGTAACCGAAACCTTTTGGCAGGTCGCATCGAGCGATAGATTTGCTACAAGTTTCTCTGCAAGTTGGATAAAGCGAAACCTCACGCTCATGATCAAGTTCACGAGTGGTTCGCTCATGGGCATGGAGTTTGAGGCCAGTTTTAAGGTCATCGAACAGGACAACTACTTTGAGATTGTTGCCAATGATACGTATGGCCGCAAGCTGCCGGATCCTGCCTTGTGCCCAAAGGTTGGCGATAAATTTTTCATCTACAACTGGGACGCAACAAAGATAACAGAGACAGACCTTATCCAAGAGGCTCAGGAGTCATTGTTTGAGCGTTCGAAGACATACTATAAGAAGTCCATGATAGACAACTCCAACTTCACCTGTGAGCTGGATAGAGAGAAGTTCTACAATCATGGCATCTACGACTACCACCCAATTGGAGAGCAGGTGAAGTTGATAGATCCGATGTTTTCGGACACGGACGCTAATGGTAAGCACTATCGCAACTCCCGTATCATTGGTATGGAGATAAAACTCGACATTCCTTATGATAGTCCTCTGTACATTGTTGGAGAGAAAGCTGCTTATAGCCGTTTAGGCAAGCTGGAGGAGAAGGTAGACTCTATCACTGTCAACGGAATCAAGATAGGCTCAGCAGGAAGCGGAGGTGGCGTGTATGTCATTGGCACGAATGATTCAACGCCCGTGACAGATAGTAATGTTTTCTCTGCTCGCAGGTCAAGACAGGAGTTCCTTTCCAAGAAATATGATGATGTGGCAAACGGTCATGTCACGTTCCAAAAGGGCATCACCTCTAACGGAGATATAGAGGTCAACGCTGACCTGCACGCAAGCGGAGACCTGTCTACCAACAGCAACCTACACGTCAATCAGTCCGCAGAGATAGGCCAAGACATCAATGTTCGTGGTAACGCCACGCTGACCGACGTGGTGGTTGACCGTGTGCATGACGCGAAGTCAACACCCGCCGAGCGTGTCATCGTGGGGGCACAGGGCTTCGACCTATATATGGGCGAGGATGGCAAGAGCCATCTTTACATCGACTACCTCACGGCTCGCACGAAGTTCTTTGCGGCCTCTGCCGAGGTGCGCAAGGTGAGCTATTCGGGCGGCACCACGCTCTTCTCAAACGCTGGCAGCACCATCATGAAGGTTGTGGATGTGCTCAACGAGAGCAAGGTTGTGATAGCCTACAAGTGTTACGCCTTAGCAGACGACGGCACGACCAAGACGATGAACTGGTGGCATCCTGGCATGATGGCTTTGTGCCAGACTTTCAACGTCAAGGCGGGCGAAACGGACAACCTTGCCAATCGTTATTATTGGCGATTGGTGGTTGGCGTTGGCCAGGAGACGCTTAGCGATGGCAAGCTATACGACTATGTTATCCTCTCAAACAAAAAGACCTTCGTCGGAAACGAGGCCGTGGTGCCCATTGGCTCTACGCAGGTCATAGGATGGAACGGCCATCCATTGGTGTTCGGCAATGTGGCCATCGAGGTTGTCTCTGATGGCGGCATGCAGAGCTTCGCTACTGTGGTGGCCGACTATGAGGGACTGGCAAACGACGAGTCGGGAACGGCCATCGCCTCCCGTGTGTTCTACGGCTATGAGCCTTCCGCAGATGGTGGAGAGCCCGACGCTCCACTGCCCTACGATGTCATTGTGCAGGCTGGCGACCAGGTGCAATGGGGCAAGTATGGCAACCTCATTAAGCTCACAACGTCTGTGGAGGATGGTGTGGATGCTGCCAACGCTCCCTCCATATCCATGTACCATAACATGGGTGCGCCCTATAAGATGGGCGGTGTTGCCAATCCCTACCAATGGAAGACGCTCACGTCGCTCGACTCGCCTGAGCTGGTCTTGAAGAATGCCAATAATTTCAAGTTCTTCACCGACGACGACCCCAACAACATCATCGACCCCATCACGGTTTCGTATGAGATAAATGCGAGTTCCGATTTCATCATTCGCAAGCCCACCACGCAAACGGCCACGCCCACCGAAATGACGTTTACCGTCACCAAGCGAACTGGCAGCAAGACGGAGGATGCCACGACCACAGTCAATCTCTTTGCCGACTACACCACGACCGACGGAGTGTCTAATTCCGATGTGCCCATCAAGCGCCTGTCCGACATCGGTGTGAGTTTCTACACGCTTTCCTCTGTCACGATCAATGCGAAGGACAAGAGCGGTGGCGATACGCTTGCCACTCTCAGCATCCCCGTATTGTCTGATGGCGCGCAGGGTAGCGCAGGAGCGCAAGGACAGCCCGGACAGGATGGCAAGAATGGCGTTGACGGTAAGGATGGCAAGACTCCATCGGTTATGTCAACCACCTACAAGTATGCGGTTACGTCTACTGCCGTGAAGCCTTCCGATACCGCTTGGCAAACCACCATGCCCGATCCTTCTAAGAACGAGGGTAAGTTCATGTGGACCAAGACCACAACGACTTGGAGCACAGGTGATGCAACCGACACCTTCACTTGTACCTATATAGGCAAGGATGGCGAGAACGGAACGAGCGTAACCATCAAGGGCACGTTTGATAGCGTGTCTCAACTCCCCACTTCGGGAAAGGAGAACGAGAGCTACATCATCGCTGGCGACCTGTGGGCTTATACAGGAACGAGCAAAGAGGATGCCGAGAACCATAACGGATTTACCAATATGGGTCGCATCAAGGGCGAGGATGGAAAGTCTGCCACGCAGTACTACATCCATACCGCATGGATGAAGGCGGCAGATGGCACAGGATTTACCATCGCTAATCCGCAGGGCACGGCCTATCCCTACATCGGCACACTTATCGACACCAACGACAAGGACTCTACGAATTGGCGTGATTATAATTGGACCTATGTCAAGGGCGACACAGGTTCAAAAGGCGATAAGGGAGACCAAGGAGAGAGGGGTGAGCAGGGAGAAAAGGGCGAGCAGGGCTTGCAAGGAGTGAAAGGTGATAAGGGAGAGAAAGGAGACAAGGGCGACCAAGGCTTAAAAGGCGACAAGGGAGAGCGAGGCGAGCAGGGTATCAAGGGCGACAAGGGCGACCCCGGCAACGACGGTCAGCCCGGCAAGGATGGCACCGACGGCAAGGATGCCGTGGAGTTCGTCATCAAGGACGCGCCCATGGTGTTCGACACGGCAACCGATGGCGTTGTTCCAACCGATACGAGCAAGACCGCTAAGATCTACGTCTACCGTGGCGGCGCGAACGTCAGCGCCCAGCCTATCGCAGGCATCGTTGACCAACAGGGATGCTCTGGCGCAAGGGTGACGAAGCTCTCCGACCATTTCGAGGTGACGCTCGAAGGCCGCTACATCAAGAAGGATGGCGGTGTGAGCGTGACGAGCGGATATGTCGCCGTGCAACTCACCTACGATGGCAAGGCTTATGTGCAGCAGGTGCCGTTCCTCGTCAACGTGGCGAAGTTCACGGGCACGGTCAATGCCAACAACACGGAGCTGAGCAGCAAGTACACCGAACTCTCCAACAAGCAGACGCAGACCGCCAAGGATGTTACTAACTTGCAGACTACGCTTAACGGCGTGCCCATCAAGAGCAACGACGACCTCACCAAGTACACCTCTGAGATCAAGCAGACCGCCCGTGAGATTTCCGTCGAGGTGAGCTCGGAGGCCGTGCGCTCAGGTCGCAACATGCTCCTTGGCTCTGATTTCCACCGTCAGGGCTACGGCTATGCGCCCAACGGCACGGCCTTCACGGAGAGCAACCTGAAGATACGCACCTACGATGGCTTTGCCGGTTGCAACTCAATGTTCATTGAGCAGACGGCCATCGGCAACAGCTACGCAGGAGTGAGGTGGGCAGACGTGCCCGTCACGGGTGGCAAGACCTATGTGATAAGCGCTTGGCTCAAACGCATGAGCGACACCTTCGGCGACCGATGCTCCATCATCGTGCATGAGTATGCTGGCAACGGAACGACAATAGCGAAGAACAACTCCTTCACGGCTCTTGATGCCGATGCCGACCCGAGGGGCACGTGGCGCAAGAAGGCGGTTACTGTCACATTGCAGGCCACCACAACAAGGGTGAACGTCATCTTCTGTCTTGGCTCAACGGGCGCTTTCTCGCTCTGTCAGCCTATGATGGAGGAGGGCACGGAGAGCAACGGGTGGACGCTTGCTCCTGCCGACTACGGTTACATCATGGGCAATCGCATCGTAGGAAGCCTTGCGCTCACGAAGAACGCCTCCGCCCTTGCGCAGGATGGCTCTACGGCAAGCATCGCTGGTCTTTATGGAACGGTAATCAAGGGCGAGGATGGTGTGGCGACGGTGGAGCGCGACGCACAGGCCACCAAGACGCAGCTCGCCATTGTTGTGCAGGGCTACCTGAAGGCCAACACCGACTATGTGCTCTCGTTCGATGTTCGTCGCATCGACGGAAAGGACGATGGTTGCGCCTTTGTGTCGTTCGTGCGCAAGGTGCTCTATTCAGAGCTTTACTCGGGTAAGGTTTCTATCTACTCGAAGGAGAACGGCAACGCCACCGAGAGCGGCTACTTGGAGATCAAGCCCTCGGGCGACTGGCAGCGTGTGTGGGTGCATTTCCGCCTGTCGGCAGACTGGACCGACTCAACAGGTAAGAATTTCAACATCGGTGTGTTTGGCGGCAACGGCACGGGCAACAGCATCCGTGCGCAGTTCCGCCGCCCGAAGCTGGAGGTGTGTGCGGCCATGACCGAGTACACCGACGCGCAGGACGACTACATCGAGGACGAGAATATCTCAAAGAAGTTGCGCCGTACTGGCATCGACATCACCAATGATCACATCACGCTCGATGCCAAGAAGACTACGGTCACGGGCGACCTGACTGTTCAGGGAATCATCACAGACTCCACAAGCTATGTGGATGTTGATGGCACGCTTTGGTCGCCAAACGACGTGGGCGAGCTGGTGAACACGAAGAAAAACCTCAGAACTGTCAATGGTGGCGTATTCGCTCCCATCGACATGAATACCATCAAGAGCTTGCAGATACAGACCGCAGACCAGTCGGCCATTGGTTTTTCTCCAGTTGATCCAGGGACCATCTACCCGTCGCCTGCCTTGGTGACGCTTCCTATGTACGATGCCGTTGACCTCGGTTGTGGCATTACTATTCCTGCCTACCGTCGCTCGGGCACGCATGTGCTCATCCGTAACGGTTTCTCGCTCGCTTACAGCTTGTGGGCGAAGAGCGCAAGCTGGGGAGACGCTAACAACAAGTACACGGCCTTGCGCAATGAAATAGCCAATGCCGCCGTCTACATTTGCACCGACCCACGTTTGCTATCGCTCGACAACTACAAGTACGCCACGCCCACCATCACGCCCGATGGCCAAGACTATAACGGAGTGTCGGCCACCGCCGAGTGGTTCAAGGGCGGCTGCTTCCTCAATGGCCGTCGTGGCAGATGGATTGCGCTCCTGCCCGGTCAGGAGATAGAGCTGGTGTCGGTTATCACCATGTGGAAGATAGGCACCAACACAGCCGTGCCCTACCTCGCTTGGTATATTGTTGGAGGCAACAACATGGACTGGCTCTCAAAGCGTATTGCAGTCGAGCCTTCGGATAGCGCATACAACAGGTATGATGGCTATTTTGAGTCGGAGATTACGGGAGGGCAGCATTTCGGAGTGGGTTCTGTTGACAAGTACCGTGACGCTTTCTTCGGTCCTCGCCAACTGAGCGACGATTACGCAATAGGTCTTGACGAGCAGACGGTTTCCGTAATACTATCGGCAAACGAAGCGCCATATATTTACGTATAGTAACAAGAAAAATTCTATAAATTATGAAGAAAATAGTAAAAGGCAACGATTTCACGCTTCGCATCCCCGTGAGCCGCATGTTCAATGGGGTGGCGGAGCCGTTTCCCTTGCCGGGATGCACCGACATCGTGGTGAACGTGGTGAGCAGCTACCGCCGTATCTCCCTACCTTTCTCCATCGATGTTTCCGACGACCACATCATCAATGCGCGTGTGGAGGGCGACGCTATTCCTCGTGGCGTTTACGCCTTGGAGGTGAAGGGCAAGTTCTTGGGCAACGACTGGCGAAGCAACGAGTATGAGCAGTTTAGCATCGTAGACAACAACGCTTCGGGCGACACGGCCTTCACGCCACAGGAGGGCGAGGACAGCGTGCTGATGAACACGGCGATTATCATCCTCGCTCCCGACGTGGCGCTTGGTGGCCTGATCAAGGATGCCGAGAAGGCCATAGCCAAGATGGACGAGAAGCTGACAGAGGTAGACTCCACGGTTGGCGAGGCCGTGCGCAAGGCCGATGCCTCCACCGAACAGGCCACCACGGCGGCAGCCAACGCCAACACGCAGGCCGACCGCGCAAAGTCCGTGGCCGAGGAGGGGATGCGCCTGAACCAATCCGTGCAGACGGCTGAGAACATGCGCATCCAATCGGAGAAGGATCGTGGGCTGGCCGAAGAAGGGAGAAGCACGGCAGAGTCAAAGCGCCAGGTCGCTGAGAGTGGGCGCAACGATGCCGAGGTGTCGCGTGTGTCGGCAGAGAGCATGCGCAAGGCCGACGAGGCAACACGCATCCGTAAGGAGGACGAACGCAAGACATCGGAGGATGGGCGCATAGCCAACGAAACCGCTCGCCTTAGAGCAGAGGAGACGAGAGCTGCCTCAGAGCAACAGCGCGTCTTAGACGAGCAGGCGCGAAACGATGCCGAAGCCGATCGCGTCAAGGAGGCCAAGGCCAACAAGGCGGCCACCGACCAAGCGGTAAAAGACTGCCAACAGGCCGTGGCCGATGCTAAGGTGAGCATTCGCTTTGATCATGCGTCTAAATCGTTAATCATCAGAACAGGAAAGGAGTGACCCTATGGCAGATTCGTTGAACACAGTTAACGTGGTGGCCCTCACCGAGGCCGCCGACCTCAAGGATGGAGATACCCTGTTGCTTATCCGTGACGATGGGCAGGGAAACAAGACTTGTTACCGCATCGAAGGCCGTTCATTCCGAGGGAAGAGCGCCTACGAGGTGGCGAAGGAGAACGGCTATACGGGTACGGAAAGCGACTGGGCGGCACAGGCCGCCAAGGTCGCCAATTTCGACGTCCGTTTTGACCCAAGCTCAAAAAGTTTAATCATCAAAAAATAAGATAGAATTATGGCAGAAACTATTATTTCTAATAACGCGGAGGAGGTTCAGGTCAAGATTATTCCCGAGAAGGCCGGAACAGCCTATGACGCTACCAAGGCGTACCGTCTACTCGACTACATCGTTATCGACAACACGGAAATGTATATCTGCACCAATGTTGACGAGACGACAAACACGTGTGTCGGCAAGCCTCTGACCGACACCAACTATTGGGATAAGTGCATCAGCATGGCGGACATCAAGGCCGCAGCGGAGAAGGCCACCACAGCGGCCAATGCGGCGGCTAAGAGCGCCAACGACGCTGCCACGGCGGCCAACACCGCCAAGGCAAACGCCGATGCCGCCACGAAGAAGGCTACCGATGCGGCAGGTGCGGCCACCACGGCCACCACCAACGCCAACACGGCAACGCAAAAGGCCAACGACGCGGCAACGGCTTCCGAGAAGGTGAACGCCACCATCACCGCCGAGAACGTGCTGGAAGTGACAGACCGAACGGGCGCGAAGAAGACGCTGGCGCTTGCTGATCAGACCACTACGATGGAGAAGCTCGCAGCCTTTGAGAAGACCGATGAGCAGCAGAACACCCGTCTTGGCAAGTTGGAGCAGGCCGTGGCAGACCTTGGTGGCACGTCAGACGCTTACTACTACGCCTCACAGGACACGTCGCAGCCAAGCCCCGACCTCGTGAACCCTCAGACCAATGCGAGCATACAGCTGTTGCAAGATATGTACCGCCCGTTCCTCGTTGACCACACCGAGGCCAAGGAGGGCGTGGAGGTCATGCCCGCCGACGAGCTGAAGCGCAACAACTGGCTTCGCTACGCCAATGGCAAGTTCGCTCCTGCCGTGGGCATCACCGAGGAGATGCGTGCCGAGTGCGACGTGGAGCTCTACCTCGATGCCGAGCACACAGAAAAGTATTGCGACGCTGGCAAGTTCGATGCCGAGCGGTTCTACAATCAGTACGGCATGGCGCAGAAGCTCTACGACGCTTCGGGCAAGGCCGTGCGCATCCTTCGTCCATGGGAGACGACGAGCAAGGACTACTCCATCATGGTGGGCGATCCTTCGGGCACGTATCTCATTGACGGCTACTCTACGAAGGAGGGTGAGCAGGACATCATGTATAAGGGAATCAGCAAGAGCTATCGTGAGGTGTCGGGCTGCAAGCCTCGCTACCTCGCCCCTACGCTCCTGGCTCCCTGTCACTCCACGAGCGTCACGGGCTCTGACGGCAAGATTCGCTTCCGCTCGTTCCCCTTCCTATACAACGCTGGCGACAACAACACCAATGGAGGCTTCAACGCCGACTTCGGTGTGAAGATGTTTTACGACAATGGCTGCTACCCTCGTGCCAAAGACGTGAACCAAATAACATCCATGCAGTACGCCCGTAACAACAACGCGGATCAGACCAAGCCATATCCGTTTGCAGAGGCTGGCCATCATGCTTACAACACGTTCCTTATCGCCCATGAGCTGCTTTATGGCACGAACTATATCAACAATCCCGACACACTTTTCTCAACGGGTACATCGGGCGTTGACTCGTTCGATGAAAACGACGAGGCCGGTTGGCGAAAATATGGTGGTATCAGGGTTAAGGCTGGCAACGATGGCCAATGGAGGCATCTGCTATGGCAGTCCAACCCTACATTCATGTGCAAGGATGCTAACGGCACGAAGATCAACACAAACATGACTGTGTTCGTCAATGGCGATTTCCCGAAATGGCGTGAGATGGAGGCGCAACTCGTTCTTTCGTTCGCTGCCGAGCTTGGCATCCAAGAGAATACGGAGTTTGAGGTCTACGGGCAGAAATATCGCTACGTCACGCCTTCAAAGGCCAAGGGCTTGACGGATGGCTACATGAACGCCATCGTGTATAAGGTGGTGCCCGCAGAGTGGCAAGGCTACGACACCAACGGCAACGCCGTGACATGGAAGATGGAGGCGAACCTTCGCCAAGGCATCATCGACGGTCTGACAACCTCTGGCGACATCTATCATTACCGCGGAGGTGGCTACGAGCAGGTGGCAACCAACCACTACACTTCGCAAGGAGGGCAGACAGGACAGAACGAGATGGATCTCTATATCGAGACCGACCAGCGCAAGTGGCACTCGGATACTGTAGACAACAAGCTCGACCTTGGCGTGTTTGATTTTGAGGGTCAGTATGAGAAGGTGGGGCATCTTACCAATGTTGTAAGCGGATGGCTCAAGCAACGTTTGCCGCACACGTCGTTCTACAAGATGATGGGCGGACAACGCAACACGTATGTTTCTGGATTTAATGTCAACGAAAACTGGTATTCCAGCAAAGTCAATCAGCGCATCCGCTTGGCCGTGCGTCTTGGCGGTTCTGCTAACTGGGGCAATGCGGGTTCGCGCTATCTGTATGCGGACATTTCTGTCAGGAATGCTAATCGCAGCTATGGCGGTTCGGCTCAATGTCTTTTCACGAAACGCAGTTAGGCGCAGCCACCGCTGCAAGCGGAACGAAAGGGCGGTGCAACCGCCCGCCCCCTCGTTTTCATCATGCCATTCATGGTGTGCGCTTGCAGCGTGCTGACATATCTCCAAATCCATTCGCTTCGCGACAAGACGCACATTGGGATGCGTACCTCTGAAATGCGAGAGGGTGGTTGAAAGAGCGGTGGTGGCGCAGGCCGTGCGTCTTGGCGGTTATGCTAACTGGGACAATGCGGGTTCGCGCTATCTGAATGCGAACAATTCTGTCAGGAATACTAATCGCAACAATGGCGGTTCGGCTCAAACCTTGGGCAATTTGAAAAAAAAAACGAAAACATACCGAACAGGTGTCACCATCGCGCCCATGAGTGGCGAACAAACTTACAAGACGAAGGGTGCGCCCGATGCGCCAGTTGTACGGAGCATAGGGGCGCATGTGGGGCAGGGGCGCAGAGCGTCGCTGCCAGGCTCAAAGACTTGAAAACATCAACAACAACGATGATGGATAACAGGGTGACATGGCAAGAGGTGGAGCAAGCGGCGAAAGATGCCGTGCGCCACCACATGAATAAGGATTTCGTGCAGGATTTCTGCTTCTACTGGGAGGAGAACCTGTCGTTCATCTTCGCCATGATCCTCGATGGCTCTTATGTTGAGCACATAGCGTACCGCCAGCTCGTAAAGACAAACAGGAACGGAAAGGTGCGAAATGTTGACTCTCCTACTCTCGTCACTCGCATATTACAATATGTGTTTATCAACCGCGTCCAACCGCTCTACGACACGCTCGACAACCATGTGGCGTTCAACTGCAAGACAGGCTGTGGACTAAACGCAAGCGACAAGCGCCTGTCGGTGCGCCATCATGTGAAAAGCCTGTTCTACGAACGGCGAGACATCCATTATGTGGCGCTCGTTGACCAACGCAAATGCTACGAGCACATTCACACAAGGGTGTTTCGCAAGGCGCTCAAGGCGATGGGCATCCGTGGATGGCTGCTCGACTACGCTTGCCACGTGACGATGGTTGACGGCCATCTGCCTATCGGCACTCCAGTAAGTCCGTTGGCCCATCACATCATCATGCTTGGCTTCGACAAGGCTATGGCCGAGAGCTATCCGTTCTACTTGCGCTATGCCGACAACATCATGATAGGCACGAACACCAAGCAGGAGGCGCAGGCCGCCCTGTGGAGGGTGAAGCAATGGTGGTGGTATGGAATGGGTGTCAGGGCAAACCGTTGGGACAGCAGGGTTACTCCCATCGACGGGGTGGCCGTTGACTTTTGTGGGACGGTGTACCATCGCAACCACGGCAAGTCGTTTTTCGACCACAACAAGGGGTACGCCACCATCCGCAAGAGCACGGCGAAGGCCGCAAGGAATGCCAAGCCTAACAACTGGGGATGTTACTTCGGACAGCTCATGGGTGCGGACGCGTTCAACTTAATAAACTCTATACAACACAGAAACATGAAATTAGCTGACTTGGTAGCGAAGGTGCGCATCGACCGCAAGATGGACGCTCCTCAGGTGCAGCCGAAGGAGTTGCTGGGCATCAGACTCAACGTGCTCGACTACGAGATACGCAAGAACGCCAAGGGCGCAGACAACTGGATAAAACTGCTCCTCTCCTACGACGAGACCGATTCCGACGGAATGCCGACCGGTCGAGAGATCGTGCGCGAGATGCACGGCGACTACCCCGGACTTCATCGCTACATACGCTCTGCCGAGCGTGTCTTTGGCGGCAAGCAGGCTATCCTGCCCATCGAGGACGCAGAAATCATCAATTCGTGTGGATATATCTTCAAGGGCTCCACCAACATGATGGAGTATATAGAGGACTTCCACAACCAATCAACTCTTCAACAATCATTTTAACAAATAGGTTATGATAGCAAAAAATTACATGGAGTTGCCCACCGAAGGGCTGACGAGAGGGTGTATGCTCGATGAGGGCAACGCAGTAACGGTGTACCTCGACGCACACGAGGAGGTGCGACAGGTGCCCGACGGAAATCCCGAAGAGGGAAGGGTGAAGGACGAGACGGTGCGCGTGGGCTATGCCGTTCGCTGCCTGAAGCCTTTTAGTGAGGACAGGCTTGTGGATTCCGCCATACAAACGGCCTTCGGCTTGCGCGATGGCGAGGTGTCGCGCTTCAACGCTGACATGGCGATGAAGATTGCCGACGGAAGCGACGACGCTACGGTGGCCGAATACAAGGGCTTCGTAAAGTGGTTGCGTCTGGAGCTGGCCAAGGCGCTCGGCACCATGGATGCGATGACGGCTGCCAAGGAGCAGAAGATAGCGGAGATTGATGCCTACGACGCATCGCCCGCCGTGAATGGCTTTGTGCTCAACGGCTCGCTGGTGTGGCTCGACAAGGCGACACGTGTGGGACTGATGAACTCCACCAACATAGCCAAGGCCACGGGAAGCGCCAACACGACGCTATGGCTGGGAGGAGAGCGCATGGTGGTGCCGTGCGACAAGGCCATTCAACTCCTCTCGGCATTGGAAATGTACGCCCTCGGCTGCTTCAACGTAACGGCCTCGCACAAGGCCGCCGTGGAGGCGATGACAACCCTCGACGAGGTGTTGGCCTACGACTACAAGCAGGGCTACCCCGAACGGTTAAAGATGGAGGTGTAGGCTATGATGGTCGTCTGTCCTATCTTTCTCTACGCAGTGACGCTCCTGAACATAGCGCTCTACTCGCGCAACATGGGGCGGCCCACGATGATCAGCGATATATATTACGGCACGGGGCGCTCATGGCTGATGCCCTGCTTGCTGGTTGCGCTCGCCCTGTCGTTCCTGCCTACGATGCTCGACCTCGGAGGCCAGCAATGGCTCTCCTTCCTCACCTGCATGGGGTTGGCCTTCGTGGGCGCAGCCCCTGCCTACCTGAGCCAAGGTGAGCGGTCGGTGCATAAGGGTGCGGCCATCATGTCGGCCTTGGCGGGAACGCTGTGGTGCCTGACGATGGAACCGTGTGTGGTGTCCGTTGCCGCACTCATGGCCATCATCGCAACGCTGACCGACCGACGGTGTTGGCTCTTCTGGTGCGAGGTATGCGCCATGTCGTCGGTGGCAGCCACGGTGGTGCTCAAAACGCTTGGCGCATGAGCAGGCTCTTCCAACTCAACAGGCGCGACTGCATCGGCCTCGCCTGTTGGCTCCTCGCCTCGCTCTCCATCGGCCTATGGTCGCTTCCGCTGATGGTAGGCCGTGAGTTCTACCAATGGAGGCGTTACCACCTACCGCGCTTCGAGTGGGAGGACGTAGCGAGATATGCCGTTGTGATCATCGCAGGGCGTGTGGTGCGATTTTTATTGACAAGATAGCGCAATTATGAAAAAATATGTAGTAATTTTACAAAAACAAAAAACAAGGATAAGGTATGGTAACAACAGAATTGGCTGGAAATACAGGGACGCGGTTTCTCGGAGGGGTGCTAAGCATTGAGTTCGTGTCTGTTCTCTACGATATGCGATGGATGCTGCTATTGATAGTATTATGCGTGATAGCAGACTTTCGCTACGGGTGGGGCGAGAGCTCCAAGCGGTACGAGGAGGCGAAGCGAAATGGTGACAAGATACTGACGATGCAATACGCTTGGCGCACATCCAGGGCGCTACGCAGAACAGTCAATAAGCTCATCGACTATGTGGTTTGGGCAGTTGTAGGAATGGCTGTCGGCATGGCTATATTGGAGCCTATGGGCGTAAACCACATCTTCGGAGGAGTGGTGGCGACAGCAATCGCCGTACTATGTGAGGCCAAGAGTTTCTTCGGGCATTTCTTCTATCTGCATGGGGTGACTTATAACGATAGTACCTTCATGGGATTTGCAAAAGCGTTCATCGTGGCGCTCGCCAAACGCAAGAGTGAGGACATGGGGGCGGCGCTTGAAGAGAGCCTTAATGAAGAAGAACATGAGAATCACCATGAAAGCAAGTGACATATTGATAGCGAAAATCAAGGAGTTTGAGGGTTACAGGCAGAAGGCGTACCGTTGTCCGGCTGGCGTGTGGACTTGCGGCTACGGCCACACAACAGGAGTGACCGCAAAGACCTCATGCACACAGGCGCAGGCAGACGCGTGGTTGCGACAGGACCTTGATCCACTCGAGAAGAGGCTAAACGGCATCAAGGAGATTGACTCACAAGGAAAGTTGGACGCTTGCCTTGACTTCTGCTTCAACCTCGGCTTGGGCAACTTCTTGCGCTCGACACTCCTAAAGATGATTAAGGCTGGCATGGGAGAGAAGCTTATCAAGGCCGAGTTCATGCGGTGGGTCTACGCAGGAGGCAGAAAGCTCGACGGCCTTGTCAAGAGAAGAGAATGGGAGGCCGAGCGGTTCTTTCAGTAACAACAATAAAACAACATAGCTATGAGAAGATATTGGTTACAATGGCTCACGTTCGCTATGCTGTCCGTGATGCTCGTGACGCTGACAGGATGCAGAAGCGTGAAATATATCCCTGTCACGGAGTACAGGGATAGGTATGTAAGCAAGACTGACAGCTTCATCAAGACGGATAGCGTTTATCTGCATGATAGCGTTACTGTCTTTACGAAAGGCGACACCGTCTACATTGCCAAGATACGCTTCAAGGATAGGTTCAAAATCGTCTACCACACCAAGACCGACACCGTAGCCGTACATGACTCCATACCCTACCCTGTCAAGGTGGAGGTGGAGAAAAGGAAGTCGGCCATCGACAAGGTGTTCACATGGCTTGGCAAGATGGCAGGCATTTTGTTTGTCGTGTTTGCAGTTCTCATCGTGTATAACCTCGTCAGGAAACATTAGGAAACGTTCTTTTAGTTTTGATTTAGATAGGTTCAAGTTAGTTATTAGGTAGGTAAGTTCTTCTTTGGAGAAAGAAGATTGGTTTTTATTCAGGTTAACGCGCCCCTGCTCACCCGTGATGGGAGGGCAGGGGTTTATATTTTGTTAATTTTCCGTGTCTAACAGGCCACAGAGCCGAAGAATTTATTACCTTTGCCAATATCAATCTAACCAAAGGAGGAACTTATGACAAAGGAAGATGAAGGCGTTATCCTTTCATTCATGCAAGGAAAGGATGTGAGCGAGGTATTGTCGTTGTTGATGAAGAACGGCAACAGATATTCAAGGCGCATATTGAAGTTTTTTATGTGGTTCTGCAAGTGGGTACCCATAGTCATCATGTGTTTTCACGCTTATGGAATGGTGGATTTCAGCACTCATCCGAGAGAAATGTTACTCCCATACAAGGAGAACACGGCCTGTTACCTGTTCATCTACTTTATGGTGTATGTGCTACCGATAGTCATTATCTTGGCCTCCCGTTTCTTTTTCCTATGTTGGAAGTATCGTGTGCCGTTCTTTTATTATTTTGGAGTGAACGCCATCCACATTTGTTTCGGTAGCATCTTCACGACAAATGAAATGATCATGCCTCACTTTTGCCTGATGGCAATGATAGCAAGCATGTACATGTATGGCATGGCCGACTGGTTCTTAAAGAACACGGCGATCGGAAGAAAGTTTTTCTCATAAAAATGCTTGCTGGGTATGAAAAAGATGTTCAACTATTACACCTTGGCCTTGATACTGAAATCGCTCTATGAGAGCTGCATGAAAGCGTGGGAGCAACAACAGAAGGGCGAGAAGGTAACGGCCTGTGGCATGAGCGACGAGGATATTGACGAGTTGTGTCAAGACATCCTCCCAAATATGCTCAACCCCATGATGAGCACCGAGGAGGTGAAGGAGAAGCTACGTGTGAGCGACGCCACGCTTAACAGGCTTGTGGCCAATGGAGACCAGCCGAATGGAGAGTGCAAGAGGCGTGGCCATACTAGGTATTGGAAGAAATGGGATATTCTTCATTTTCTACGCAATAGGAAGAAGTGATAGAAACTGATAGAGTTTTATCAATACTCTATAACTCACTGATAATCAATTGATAAAATGATGATAGAAAATTGATAGAACTATGATGGAAAAGAAACAAAGCAAAATGACGCATTAGCCTTCCTCGTATTGAGGTGGGCTTTTTGTTTCAGTAGTAAAGGATTACTTTACAACTGAAATATTAAACATGTTAACGTAATAGGCTTTTCTTAACATGAACCATACGATGTGTTAACAAACTCCAGTTTTGTTAACATGATAGAACCGCCTATCACCTTATCTTTCTCGTTATCAGCGTGTTACAAAAAGTGTGAGCGAGTTGTGCACTTATCCATTATGAAGGACTAACTTTGCCTACGTAACGTTACATAGTGTTAGTTCAAATAAGGTATAACAAGAAAGATTTTCAAGGATTATGGAAAGTAAGACTTATGTGTTTGGCAACGACAGCAACGGTCAGGGTGGCATGATGTCGCTGCTTGCCCCTTTGCTTCAACAGAGAGGACTTGACCCCAACCTGCTTCTTGCGATGAACAAAAACGGCAACAGTTGGGGCGACGGAAGTGGTTTCATGTGGGTGATATTCCTCTTCTTCCTCATGGGTTGGGGAGGTAACGGTTGGGGTGGCTTCGGCAACAACGGCCGTGGAGGTTATGTGGCTAATGAGATTAACAACGACTATGGCCGTTCTCTTCTCATGGATGCCATTGGTGGCAACCGCAACGCTATCAGCAACCTCGCCACACAGCTCAACTGCACCGAAGGACAGATACAGGGAGCTATCAACGCCTTGTCTACACAGATGAGCAACGTCGGCAACCAAGTGGGCATGAGCGGACAGCAGATCGTCAATGCCATTCAGCAGGGCAACATGACTATCGCTCAGCAGCTTGCAGAGTGTTGCTGCCGCACCAACAACGCCATCACGGCTATGGACGGTAACATCAAGCTTGCCATGTGTCAGCAGACCGGCACGCTCAACAACGCTATCAACAACGTGCTTAACGAGCAAGAGAAGGGCTTTGCTTCATCGGCCTATGAGACGCAGCGACAGACGTGTGCGCTCCAAGAGTCTATCAAGGCTTCCACGCAACAGATTTTGGACGGACAGCGTGCCGCTGAAATGCGAGAGCTCCAAAACAAGATTGACAATTTGCGCGAGGAGAACTCAACGTTCAAGTCTTCAGCAATGACTAATCAGATTGTTGGTCAGGCCGTTGCTCCTATCAATGCGTTCCTTGCGAACTTGCAAAAGGATGTTGATGGCATCAAGTGCAAACTCCCCGAGACGGCCACCGTAGCTTACAGTCCTTTCACGGCCGTGCCTAATTGCGTGGCTGCACAGATGGGACTTTATGGTGTCAACTTCGCCAACAACGGAGGCTTTTGGGGTTAATCAGACAGGAGGAGCGACTATGATTTGGGGTTATCCTTTTTCATGGGTCAATCGTAGAGGTTCAGCAGCGGTGGGCTCAACTGCCGTGAAGGTACAGACGGATGCAGTGGTGTTCTCTTTCAAGAACCACGCTTTCCTCAACGCTAACTACCGAGGAACGGTGTTCGTTAACCTCATGCAAGCGATACCGACAGGCACGACACCTACGCTGCCTATCCTCTTCGAGACCAACGGAACGACACAGGCCGTCACAAAGTTTGGAGGAGCGGCCTTGACAGTCGCCGACGTAGCTGGTACTGGTGTATATCAGCTATGGTTTGAGAGAGACACCAACACCCTGCAGATAATGACAGGGATAGTATAAACCGCTAAAGAAAGACCTATATGTTCCAAGGATTACGAGAAAACAGCATATTCTATGTGCTCGACAAGAGCAACGACTTGTCGCTAACAATAGGGCAAGTGGTGAGCGTCAGCAACCCACAACCCAAGTTTCCAAGCTATCAGCCTGGCAGTTTCAATCCTCAGCCGATGGAATCGACCGTGGATGTGAAGATCAAGACTCCAGACGGAGAAATGGAGTTCAAGCAACTGCCCGCCAATGGGCAGATAGCCAACTCAGGCAACCTCGTCGTCTCTGAAAGCCGTGAGGCGATGATGTCGGAGGTGGATTCTATGCTCAGGCAATCAAAGGAGGTTCTTGCAAGCAGGGACTACCATGAAAAGGTAGTTGAGAGCTGCGAGAGGATGATGGGCGTGCTCAATCCTCAGATAGCGAAAGAGAAGGCGCAAGAGAAGGAGATCGCCAGCCTAAAAGAAGAGGTTGGAGGTATCAAAGGCACGTTGTCGAGCATTGAGAGCATGCTGCAAAAAGCCTTGGCAAAGAAGTCTAACGGAAGCAACTAAAAGCAAGAAGCCATGTATATGACAGAAATCACAGAGAGCAAGTTTGATGAGCTTGTGGAGAATGCTGAGAAAATGCTTCGTTACGGAGGCAAGGTAATGTCTTGCCTTGACAGCATTCAGCGAGGCTCGGACAGGATGGGCGAGCGCTCACCTATGCCCGACTACCGCGACAAGTGGCGTGGCGATCGAAGCCATAGCCGTGATCGTGACCGTGATATGGACGACTATGAGCAAGAGCGCTACGGAGAACGTTATGGTGGTGGCTACAACGGAGGTAGACGCTACTAAGTGATAACCGACAGGTGAGGAAATGAGTTTCCTTACCTGTCTTAAAAAGGAATAAGATTATGGGAAGATGTAGAATGCCTATGGATATTTATGACATGAAGCCCGAGGGCATGGTGGCCTATCTTCGTTATAACGGCTACCATTTCAACAAGAAAATGTGCGACTGGGCCGTAAGCCAGATGCAAAAGGTCAACAAGGCAACAGGCAAGGCTGAGCCGATTGAGCCGCTTACAAAGGATAAGGTAGACACAATGTTGCAAGAGAACGGACTGAAACTCGACAACCTAATTGGCTACGATCATGTGTATGTGGCCAACATGGCCAAAGCCGATTTCTTGGGTAGCTCCATCAGTGATGCCGCAAGTTTGGCGCAATTCGTAAAGGATATGGTCGATGATGTCGATCAGAAGGATGGCTTCATCTTCAATCGTTTCTATGCCGACTGCTGCCACAGTGGCCTGCCCATCCCTTGGGATGATGTGCTATGACAAAGTGCGATGTCTATTTAGAGAAATACAAGTGGTCTGTGACTTGCTTCATAGGCTACGAGCCTGAGGATGCCGTATTCCTGTGCCAACAACTTGCCAGCATTGGTTGCAGTAATGATGCGTTACGGGAGGCCTATGAGCATTTGATGCAAGGCGGTGACGAGCGTGGCCTTACCTATTCTAATGTCAAGGACAGAAGAAGCGTTGTCGCTATTGGCCTATCCACCACTCATGCCGATATGGTTAACACCGTAAGCCACGAGCTCTTTCATGTTGTTGCCCATATCTGCGAAAAGGACGGCATAGATATGCTAAGTGAGGAGCCTTGTTATATTATGGGATCCCTCTGCGAAGAGTTTTTTATTTTTATCAGAACCAATAACGAAACCATTTATGGCAGACATTAAAATCATGGTAGAAGCTACCAGACAGCTTAACCAAGCATGGAAAAACATTTGCAGTAATCTTGAAAAAGAGGCTGTTAGCAGTAACTTGTATGACGCTTTATGTGAAGTTGATGAAGCTGTCGGAGACTTAATCGAGAAAGTGGGCGAGGCAGCCAAGATCATTACTATTGGTTCAATCAAGAAGTAGTGTAACGTCTTGATATTCAGACGATTATGTTTAGTATTTTTAACTAAAATAAATGTGGTATATTTGCATATATCACATTTATTTTGTATCTTTGCATAAATAAAAGATGGTTATTTTGATTAGCCACAGATAAAGTCGAACCAATTAAAATTTAAGATGTATGGACGCACTTACATTTCAAGAAAATCGAGTGTTAAAGGAGATAAAGCTATATGCTTCTGATGGAGATTTATTTTCTGTTGAAGACTTAGTCCTTTATAGTGACTACACAGAGCTCCAGTTGGAAGGGATATTGAAATCGCTTAATGACAAGGGAATTATCGAATATTCCAAAGAGAATAAGTATGGAATAATCAAGGAGGCCTGATTTGGAACCAATTTTAATAGTATAACCAATTAAAAACATTAAAGATTATGACAACAGCAACAATTTTGAGTAAGGCTGCCGAGGATATGGTAGCAGTTCCTTCATCAGTTAATGAAGACAAGTTCTTTGATTTCGAGAAAGCCAAGACTCAGGCTATCACTCTCGAACAGTTGAGTCGCACACACCGCGAGGATGATGTTTACGGAAATCCACTCCGTGGCATCTATCACTTTGACCTTTTCAACAAGGTCATTGATGAGTGTACAGAACTCGGCTACAATGTGGAGGTTTATGACATGTTTGCAGCGCAGAACAGAGACCGTCAGTCGCCTGGAGTAGTTCGCCTCCCACAAGTGGAGGCGGTCAAAGGCCAGCATGCGGTAGAGGCACATATCCTTCGCAGAGTATATGCAAATATCCGCATCACGGATTTTGATGATGACGAAACTACGACCAATGTGGCCGTAGCCTTCCATCAGAAGGGTATTCAGATCGGATTTGGCCCGAATGTGATGATTTGCCACAATCAGTGTATGTTGTCACCAGAGCTGTATATGTCTAGCTATTCCGAGAAGGGCAGAAAAGGTTCTGGTATGGAGGTGTCAGCAATGCTAGACACCTTGAAGTCGTGGCTTGTTGATGCCCGGCATATTATAGAGACTGATCGTGAGCGTATTGACAAGATGAAGGAGACACGCATTACTGCAGAACAGATGTTCTTGCTCATAGGTCTTATGACCGCAACACGAGTAAAGGCGGACACTTCGCGAAAGTCTATTCGCGAGAACATTACTTACCCTCTCAACCAATCACAGATTACACTCTTCACAGAGGATATGCTGGAGGCCTACCACGACAAGGAGTTTGTAACTGCATGGGACATGTATAATTCTGCTACTAACCTGTATAAGGCGAACAGAATGGATATTCCTGCCCTATTGCCGCAGAACAGAGCAATGGTTAATTTTATGAGGGATAATGGTCTGATTATTTAATTGGTTCGAAGGAGCTTCAAAGGGTTAATCCTTTGGTTGCTCCTTATATAGAACGAAATCCAACACTTTTCTATTTGCAGCGTCTATATTGGCAACACTCTTGTCAATATAGATAGCTGTTGTCCTGTTTCCATGGGAATGCCCTAATGCTTCGGCAATGATTTCTTCGGGTATTCCTATGGAGAAGGCTATTGTTGCCCACGTATGTCTAGCCCAATACAAAGAGATATGAGCAAACAGAGGGTTATATTTCGTATGATATTCCTTCTGAAAATCGTGAGCTTTCTTTTTCTCGTTCTTTTCTTTAGTGACAGGTCCTATTGCCTTCAGTCCCTTGTTTGCCTTGCACACAAATTGCTTGTAGTTTCTCATGTTCTCTGAGAAATTGATTAACTTTGTCTTTCCTCTATACCTATTTATTATCTGTATGGCTTCCGGTTCCAGTCTGATGCTATACAGTCTTCCTGTCTTCTTTCGTCTATACAATAATCTTCCATCTACAACATTCTCATCTGTACAATTAAGAATATCGGCAGGATTTATACCGATCAAGAAGAATGTAAGCTTGAAATAATCCAGGTACTTCTGCTGCCATGGCTGCACCTTATAATTAAATAAGGTACGTAACTCATCTACAGAAAGAGAACGTTTTTCAGTTTGCTCCGGATTTATATCGAATGTTCTCATTGGATAATGGCTTGTTATCTCATTATCGATGGCATCGTTAAAAACGGCGCGTATGTTTCTGAAATGTATATTCCTGGAGTTTTTCTTTAATCCTTGTCTTACTAACTCGGCATCCAACCTTTTAAGCCAATCCTTTGAGATATCTTCAAAAGCGTATGTATCTACCTTGCTATCGAAATCACGCATCTTCTTTAAGGTGGTTTCATAAATTTCCTTAGTTCTTTGTGCCGAACGACTATTCATGTATTCTATATACCTATTTATAAATAAGTCTTTCTTCTTAACATCAGGGTCAAGGTAGGAAACAACCTTATTCTTTATCTGCGTTGACGTCTGTTTGGCAAGTTCTCCCTTCATCTGGAGCTCAAATATGGCATTTTCTATCTCTACCAATTTGCTCCTAACAAATAATTCCAACCGCTGCTTGTTTGGCGCATCTACAATTCTTTGCCTCTTAGCATCCCATTGTTCCTTTTTCAATTTGACACCAAGAGGAATATAAGCAGCCTGCCTTTTCTTAGTTATGGCAACCTTTAGCGGCGCAGACTCTCCGTCCTTAACCGCTCTTGTGTCTAAGTATAATTTAGTTGTTATCATTTGCAAGCTATTTGCAAGCAGATTTGTTCAAAAAAGCACAAAAATGTGCAACTTTGTGCAACTGCAATAAAATTAGATTATCACAATTCAAGAAGGAATACCCAGTATTTATTAGGTTTCAGCGGAAAGAGGGGGATTCGAACCCCCGAACCGCTTTAGGCGGTTACACGCTTTCCAGGCGTGCCTCTTCAGCCACTCGAGCACCTTTCCTCATGTGTTTGAATCTGCAAATCTCTGTTGCGAGCGCAAAGATACTCCTTTCCAAAAGAAAGCGAGCACAAAGCTGTAACTTTTAAGTTTCTTTAATGGTTTAACATTGGACGTCTGAAACCGCCTCGATACCGAACACCCGTTTCACGTTTTCGTTGGTTTGATGAGCCAATTCATCGGGGGTCACGCCATAGCTTTTCGCCAACGTGGAAAGCACATCCATGACATACGCACTTTCGTTACGCTGTCCGCGATGCGGCACGGGAGCCATATAGGGACTATCGGTTTCGAGCACAATGCGGTCCATGGGAACCACGGCCGGCAAATCCTCGCGCAGATGGCTGGTCTTGAAGGTGGACACACCGCCTATGCCAAGCACAAACTTATCAAACGAGAGCAACTCCTCGGCCTCTTTCTGGTTTCCGGTGAAGCAATGGAACACGCCACCAGGCAAATTCGACTTGTACTTGCGCAGCACACGCACCATCTCGCTTTGCGCCTTGCGACAATGGATCATCAGGGGAAGGCCCGTAGAGACCGACCATTGCACCTGCATCTTAAAGGCCTCGAGCTGCTCTTGGGCAAACTCGCGGCTCCAATAGTAATCGAGCCCCACCTCGCCAATGGCGATGATGCGCCCGCGAGCGTCGCCCTTCTCCTTGGCCTCAGCCCTGTCGGCCCGAATAATATTGGCCAACTCTGTCAACTGTTCAAACCAGTCTTCCCGCACTTCCTCGGGGTGCAATCCCACCATGGGGTAGGCATAGCCTGGGTAAGCCTGGCTCAAAGCCATAATGAAGCGGGCCGTCTTGAGGTCGATGGCTGGCAAAAACACTTTGCACACACCTGCTGCGCGAGCACGCTCAAAGACCGCCGCGCGGTCCTCGTTAAACTCCACGGCATCGAGATGCGTATGGGTATCTATCACATTTATCATCTTTCCGAATAAAATAAGGACAAGAACGGAACCGCAATAGGCTCCGATCAATATTGTCGTTTCATCATACGCTGGGCATACTGGCGCAACTCCTCCTTGCGATCAGCCGACACACCAACAGCGTCGAGATATTTCTTACTCTGCTCAAAATAGTAGGCGATGCGGTCTTGGGCCATCTTATCGATGCCTATCTCGTTATACAGGCGTGTCACAGCCTCCACCTTCTCCTTGCGGTCGAACGTGGGCGCAGCCACCCAACGCTTCAACTCCTCGAGCTGCTCGGCGTTGGCGTGGTTGAAGGCGTTGATGAGCATGAAGGTTTTCTTGTTGGAAGTGATGTCGCCACCAATTTCTTTTCCAAACACCTTACTGTCGCCATACACATCGAGGTAATCGTCTTGCAACTGGAAAGCCAAACCTATTTGCTCACCAAACTTATAAAGGTTGTCGGCGTCGGCAGGCGAAGCGTCGGCCATGATGGCGCCAATCTTCAGGGCGCAAGCCAGGAGCACGCTCGTCTTGAGGCGTATCATCTCTATGTATTCGGCCTCGGCCACATCGTCGCGCGTCTCAAACTCCATGTCATACTGTTGGCCCTCGCCTATCTCCAAAGCCGTTTCGGTGAAGGTGTCGAGCACCGGTTTGAGCTTGTCGGTCAGGCCGCTGGCCATGCGTTGGTACGACAGCACCAACATGGAGTCGCCCGAAAGGATGGCCGTATTGGCATTCCAACGCTTGTGAACGGTCTCGTGGCCACGACGCAGGTCGGCGTTATCCATGAGGTCGTCGTGCAGCAGGGTGTAATTGTGGTAGGTCTCCAATCCCACGGCCTGCATCAAGATGCTCTCGGGGTCGTTCTTAAACAGGTTGTAGGCCATGAGCATCAAGACGGGTCTGATGCGCTTGCCACCCATGGAGAGGGTGTAGCTCACGGGTTCATAGAGACTCTTGGGCTCACGGTCGTAAGGCAGATTGTCTAAAAATACATTTACCTTGTTTAAAAGTTCATCGGCAGTAAACATCATGGTTCTATATTTTTCTTGATTGATTATCACAATTGGAAGTTGACGGGCACGGCCACCATCGTGCGGCACGGCTTCTCGTTCATGAGGCCGGGCTTCCACTTGGGCATCATGCGAATGACGCGTAGGGCCTCGCGGTCGAGTATGGGGTCGCACGATTTCTCTATCTTCGGACTGGCGATGCTGCCATCCTTATTGACAAGGAACGACACCACCACCTTGCCTTGGATCTTCTGTGCCTGCGCATAAGGTGGATATTTCAGGTTGCGTGTCAGCCATTTCATAAATTCGACCATGCCTCCGGGAAACTCGGGCAGTTGCTCCACCGTGCGGAGCACATCGCTATCCTGGCTCACGGTGATTTGCGGCAGGGCCTCGGTCACGTTGGCGTCCTTTTGCACGCCCTCACCATCGCCTATGACGAGCTTGCTGGTAACGGGCGCTATCTTTTCGGAATTGTCGGCCGCCTCAGCGCTTTCCTCCACCTTATTGGTTACAGCCTTCGCCGCCGGAGCCGACACAGCCGATATCATGTCGTGGGTGTCCATGGCAGGCATGAGGGCAATGTCCTGCGCCATATCGTCGAGCACACTTTCATCGTCAGCCCCATTGTCGGGCCAGGAGGTATACTCCATGGCCACGAAGAACACCGACAGCGACAGGATAAGCCCGAGCAGGAAGAATCCCGTCCTCCTCCGTTCCAAGTCTGCGCTGATGTTTTTTTTGATTTCCATGGACAAGCAATAATCTTTCCCTACATGCGTTATCTATACGATAAACGTTATGCAAATTTACAGTAAATATTGAAAAAAGCCGTATCTTTGCCCAATAATTAGAGAATTTAAATGAAAAAAGCGGTTTTTGCCCTTCTGTTAACGCTCTCGTCGCTGATGGCACATGCTCAGGACGAAAGCCAAACAGGATATAATTTCCTCCGACTGCCTGTCAGCGCCCACGCTGCCGCCTTGGGAGGCGACAACGTTTCGCTCATCGAAGACGACGAAACGATGATCTTCCATAACCCCGCCTTGCTCTCCTCGGTTACCGACAAGACGATCAACCTCAACTACATGAGCTACATGTCGGGGGTCAACACGGCCAGCGCCTCGTTCAACCGCGTGGTGAAGGAGCGGGCCTCATGGGCCGTCAGCGGCCAGTATCTCGACTATGGCAAGATGAAGGAGATGAACGAAAACAATGTGCAGACGGGCGAGTTCTCGGCACGTGACATCTCCATGGCGGGCTATTTCTCGTACATGCTCACCAATCACATCGCAGGTGGAATCAGCGCCAAGCTCATCTCATCGTTCATAGGCGACTACTCATCGGTGGCGTTCGGCGTGGACCTGGGCCTCAACTATTTCGACGACAAGCACCAATGGTCGGTCTCCATGGTGGCCAAGAACCTGGGCGGACAGCTCAAGGCCTACGACGAGGAGTACGACAAGATGCCGCTCGATGTGCAAATTGGCGTATCGAAGGCGTTTGCCAACCTGCCCCTTCGCCTACATCTCACATGGGTCGACATCAACCACCCCAAGTATAAGTTTATCAACCACCTTGTGGTGGGCGCCGACTTCCAACTCTCCGACCAGATATGGATTGGCGGCGGATACAACTTCAGGAGGGCCAACGAGATGAAAATACAGTCGACCGATGGCAAGAGCAGCAACGGAGCGGGTCTGTCGCTGGGTGGCGGTCTCAACCTGAACCGATTCAAACTGAACATTGCCTACGCCAAGTACCACGTGTCGAGCAGTTCGTTGCTGTTCAATGTGAGCTACGTGTTGTAGAAACGAAAACATACAAATAACCACTATGAAGAAAATTGTGATAGCTATTGATGGCTTTTCCTCTTGCGGAAAAAGCACAATGGCCAAAGACTTGGCCCGACGCATAGGCTACGTCTATGTAGACACGGGCGCCATGTACCGTTCGGTGACGCTCTTCGCCCTGAACCACCACCTCTTCAACGAGGACGGATCGGTGAAGGCCGACCAACTGGAAAAACTCATGCCCGAGGTGAACATCTCGTTTAAGCTCAACACGGAGACGGGGCGCCCCGACACGTACCTCAACGGTGTGTGTGTGGAAAACGACATCCGCGGCATGGAGGTGAGCTCGCACGTCAGTCCGATTGCGGCCATCCCGTTTGTGCGTGAGGCGCTCGTGGCGCAGCAGCAGCGCATGGGCGGCGACAAGGGCATCGTGATGGACGGACGCGACATCGGCACAACGGTATTCCCTGAAGCCGAACTGAAGATCTTCGTAACGGCATCGGCCGAGGTGCGTGCGCAACGTCGCTACGACGAGTTGAAGGCAAAGGGCGCCGAGGCCAACTACGACGACATCCTGAAGAACGTGCAGGAGCGCGACTATATCGACACGCATCGTGAGGTGTCGCCCTTGCGCAAGGCCGACGATGCCTTGGAGCTCGACAACTCGCACATGACCATCGAGGAGCAAAACGCATGGCTCATGCAGCGGTTTGAGCAGGCCACTAAGTAATCATCCCGTCATCGACCAATCCGCCTTCATGAGCGGGGGCCATAGCATACCGAATCCGCAATGCCTACAACGTGGGCGTTGCGGATTTGCTTTTAACCCAAAGCAGTCATTAGACAATAGTTCGTTAAAATTTGAGATAAAGGCTAAGCAGTTTTA
>ULUS01007218.1_pt1 | contig 54376 bp, 47 predicted proteins | sample 1958761 | NCBI WGS metagenome assembly ULUS01 (sample SAMEA4835767, study PRJEB28245) | human gut metagenome | biome: gut microbiome; material: fecal sample | place: Denmark | collected 2008
AAAATAATTAACGAATATACCCTCCACGCATATATTTTGGACTGTCACGTCACAAAGGGCAGAATTTAACATTTTGAATAATTACAATAACAGGATTGGAGCGCTTGTCGCTCAGACAGATAACCTCTTTTTGCGACTACTCCCAAAACAGGCCCTAAAAAGTGTGACACCCCAGAAAGCCAGGGAGTACCCCTGCCAAACTGTTGCCGAAAAAGGGCAAAAAGCGGAGTTGGAGAGGGAAAAGCGCGTTAATTCAGTGTTAAACGGTCACGATTGCACACAAAAAGTCGGGTAGAAAAAAAACACTTTTTCTCTCGACTATGGCAAGAACTATCCATCGCCGAGAGAAAACTTTCATTTTACCCCGAAGTTATTGCTCACGTTAAAAATGTAACGCTAACGAATGTTAACGCACGTTTTCCACTTGCAGACACCACGCACATTTAGACTTTCTGTCCGCCTACACATACGACCCCAAGCCGCCAACCATGGACGGCAACCCGAACCGAAGAACCACATTCCACCCCATAGAACCCCATTGGCACCACCCTACCCGCCATGCAAACCCGCACCCGGAATAAAAAATAAAAACGAGTTTTATTTTTTATTCCACCCATTTGCACTACCTTTGCAGGCAAATACACCAAAACAAAATGTTAGAACAAGCTACAAGAGAGCGCATCATCGCCCTCATCAACAAAGAAGTGGTGCCTGCCATCGGCTGCACCGAACCCATGGCCGTGGCACTCTGCACCGCCAAGGCCGCCACAGTGCTGGGCAAGAAGCCCGAAAACATCAACGTGTTCCTCAGTCCCAACATGCTCAAAAACGCCATGGGCGTGGGCATACCGGGCACAGGCATGATAGGACTGCCCATAGCCATCGCACTGGGCGCACTCGTGGGCAAACCCGAATACGAGTTGGAAGTGCTCAAGGACCTCACACCCGACACCCTCGAAGAGGGAAAACAATATATCAAGGGCGACCACATCGACGTGAAGCTCAAGGACGGCATCACCGAGAAGCTCTATATAGAAGTGACGTGCGAGGCTGACGGCGAAAGCGCCACAGCCATCATTGCCGGCGGACACACCAACATCGTGTATGTGGAGAAAAACGGCAACGTGGAACTCGACCGCCGCACCGCAGGCAGCAGCGAGGAGGAAAGCGACGACATCAAACTCAACCTCCAGCTGGTGTACGACTTCGCCATGACCACACCCGTGGACGAAATAAGATTCATCCTCAAGACCAAGGAATACAACCTGCGCGCCGCCAAGGAGTCGCTCAAGGGCAACTACGGCCACTGTCTGGGCAAGACCATGGACCGCCCACTGAGCCACGGCATCTTCGGCAACAGCATCTTCTCGCACATCATCGCCCGCACCGCATCGGCCACCGACGCCCGCATGGGCGGAGCCATGATTCCGGTGATGAGCAACAGCGGCAGCGGCAACCAGGGCATCTGCGCCACCAACCCCGTGGCAGTGTATGCCGAGGAGAACGAGAACACCGAGGAGGAACTCATCCGCGCACTCACCCTGAGCCACCTCACCGCCATCTACATCAAGCAGAGCCTGGGCAAACTCTCGGCTCTCTGCGGATGCGTGGTGGCAAGCATCGGCAGCAGCTGCGGCATCACCTACCTCATGGGCGGCGACTACGAGAAGATCTGCCACTCGGTGAAGAACATGATTGCCAACCTCACGGGCATGATCTGCGACGGCGCCAAGCCCAGCTGCGCACTGAAGATATGCTCGGGCGTAAGCACAGCCCTGCTCTCGGCACTGCTCTCCATGGAGGGACGCTGCGTGACCTCGACAGAGGGCATCATAGAGAACGACGTGGACCGCTGCATACACAACCTCACCTCAATCGGTGCCGACGCCATGCGCACCACCGACGACCACGTGCTCAGCATCATGACGCACAAGCAGTGCTGACAACGCATACAACCAATAGAGAGATAGAAGGCGGGATTGCATACGAAGGTTATGCGATTCCGCCTTTTTCGTCGAGATACTCGGCAAAGATGCGCGCCGCACACTCCACCTTGGCTGCACAGGGACGCGTCTTGTAGTACTCTGCCGTGCGCTCCGAAGCCACATAGCTGGAGTGGGCCTTCTCGTAGCCCTTCAGGCCCAGCAGTTCGGCACACACCACGGAGCCGTTCTGCTCCTTGAACCGGGCAAGAAGCTCCTGCACCACCTTGTAGCAGGCCGACTTGCCCTCACGGTCGGCACCCTCGGTCTGGCCGCAATCGAGTCCGGCAAGGATGACCAAGCCCGACACGGCACCGCACATCATGCGCAGTCTGCCCACTCCGCCGCCGAAGCCGGCACCCACACGCTTGGCCGTCAAGTCGTCCATGCCATAGAGGTCGGCAAAGGCAGCCACCACCGACTGGCAGCAGCCGTAGCCCTGCATAAAGTTGTCTACCGCACGATGCACTCGTGCCTCAAGTTCCTGTTTCATGATTCGTTCGCTTAAAAGTTATTAATGCCGGCAAAGTTACGGCAACAGTCCTTAGCAGGCAAATAAATACAGGAAAATGTATGGTAGTTTCGGAATTTTTTTGTAAATTTGTAGCAGAAAACAATCAAGGAAATAACCAACATGAAAAAGATTCTATTTATCTGCCTGATGGCTCTTGCCTGGGGCATGCAAGCCAAGGCGGGCAACTATCCCGACCGGAGCGACTACCTGTGGATGACCGTGCCCGACCACGCCAACTGGCTCTACAAGACGGGCGAAAACGCCAACATCGAAATCCAGTTCTACAAATACGGCATTCCACGAGACGCCAAGGTGAGCTACGAGATAGCCGACGACATGCTCGAGGCTGACAAGCGCGGCACCGTGAACCTGAAGAACGGACGCGCCACACTCAACATGGGCTCGCGCAAGACACCCGGCTTCCGCGACCTTAGGCTCACCGCCACCGTGGACGGCAAGACCTACAGCCACCACGTGAAGGTGGGATTCTCCGTGGGCGACATACGGCCCTTCACACAGGAGCCCAAGGACTTCATGGACTTCTGGAAGGCCAACGTGAAGGATATGGAGCAGACACCGCTGCAATACACCAAGGAGATGGCCAAGGAATACTGCACCGACAAGGTGGACTGCTACCTGGTGAAGCTCCAGGTGAACCGACAGGGACAAAGCATCTATGCCTACCTCTTCTACCCCAAGAACGCCAAGAAGGGCAGCTGTCCCGTGGTGCTCTGCCCGCCGGGTGCCGGCATCAAGACCATCAAGGAACCCCTGCGCCACAAATACTATGCCGAGAACGGATGCGTGCGCATGGAAATGGAAATACACGGACTCGACCCACGGTTGCCGCAGGAGACATTCAAGGACATCAGCACGGCTTTCAACGGAAGAGAGAACGGATACCTGGAGAACGGACTCAGCAACCGCGACAACTACTACATGAAGCGTGTCTACCTCGCGCTGGTGCGCGCCATCGACCTGCTCACCTCGCTGCCTGAATGGGACGGCAAGAACGTCATCGTGCAGGGCGGCAGCCAGGGCGGCGCACTGAGCATCATAGCCGCCGGACTGGACAGCCGCGTGACGCAATGCGTGGCCAACCACCCTGCCCTGAGCGACATGGCTGCCTACAGCGTGAAAGGACGCACAGGCGGCTATCCGCACTTCAACAGGATTCCGGGCACGCTCACACCCGAGAAGATCAAGACCATGGCATACTACGACGTGGTGAACTTTGCCCGCCACGTGAAGTGCGACACCTACATGACCTGGGGCTACAACGACAACGCCTGTCCGCCAACCACCAGCTATGCCGTGTGGAACACACTGAACTGCCCCAAGGAGGCTCTGCTCACTCCCATCAACGAGCACTGGACTTCGGAGGCTACCGAGCGCGGACATCTCGACTGGATTCTGAAGCATCTCAAATAGGCAAGGAGTGCTTCGTGTGGTCAAGCTCCGGCAAGAAGCTGAAACAGCAGTACCCTCAATGACAGCCCCAGGGTGAGCATTGAGGGTACTGACATCTCTCACCACATCCATCTATAAGGAATGACACCAAGAGAAGGCATTGCCTTTAGCTCATCCCCACAAGAACAACCGCTTGAACCACCTGCTCCTCACTGCATACCATAGCGGGCTAAAAGCCCAGCCTGTAAACAGACCGGGGCAAGCGAAGCGACACCCTGGGTGAAGGGAGCAGAAACGACACGCCCTGCAAGGGCAAAAGTAAAAGGAAACACAGAAAGGTTGGCTTTACTTTTAACCTCACAGGGCGTAATCATGAAAGAATGGCGTATCCGTCTATTTCTCGGGATAGGCAAGGTTCTCACGGGTAATGCAATAGAGCACCTCCTCCAGATACTTCTTAGCCTCCCAACGAGCCATGGGCAGATCGTGGAGTAACCAGTTGCCACAGTCCTGCGGAGCAGCACCGGGCACCTCGCCCTCGAAATCGGCCACGAACTTGAACGTGCGCTTCATCAGCTCCACAATGTCCTTCGACTCATAGTCGCCACGGAGCAACAGATAGTTGCCCGTGAGACATCCCATGGGGCCCCAATAGACAATACGGTCACGCCACTCCTCATCGTTGCGCAGATAAGTGGCTGCCAGATGCTCAATGGTGTGGAGAGCACCGGGATGGAGCGCAGGCTCACGGTTAGGCTCCTTCATGCGGATGTCGAAGGTGGTGACCACCTCGCCACCCACCTCGTCCTTGCGCGACACGTAGATGCCACGCTTGAGGAGATTATGGTTGATGGTGAAACTTGGAATCTTTTTCATTGCTTGATATATATGTTTACGTTAAATAGACAAGAGGAAATGGCGAGTAACGTCGAACGAGCCTTCCGCCATGCGGCTCCAGAAATCGAAATACTGCGAAGCCTTGCGGTCCTTCAAGGGCACGTCGCTGATGATGCGGAAACTCACGAAGGGCACACCATAGATGTGGCAGGTCTGGGCAATGGAGGTGCTCTCCATGTCGACAGCCATCGCCTCGGGGAAGTGCTCGAGGATGGAGCGCATCTTCTCGCGCGAGTCGACAAACCACTCACCGCTCACGGTCAGGCCGCTCACCACATGCGTGTCGCAGTCCATGCGGAGCGCCTTGTCGACCAGCGAAGGGTCGGCAGTGAAGCGCGCAGGCATGCCGATGATCTGACCGTAGGCCACTTCCGAACCGCAGTAGGCATCGTGGTAGGCGCAGGCCGAAGCCACCACCACATCGCCCACCTCCAGACTCGTGTCGGCACCGCCTGCACAGCCCGACGAAATAATGAGGTCGGGATGATAGGCGTGTATCATCTCCACCGCTCCCACGGCGGAGTTCACCTTGCCGATGCCGCACTGCTGCATCACGATGTCATGCTCTCCCATGCGCCCCTCCACGAAGTCGCGCCCGTTGTAACAGGCGGCGCGCTGGTCGGTGAGGAGCGATTTCAGCTGGACAAACTCCTTGTCCATAGCCACTATAATACCAATTCTCATATTGTCAATAATCAATTAGACTGCAAAAATACGACATTTTCACGAATAATGAATCCTTATTCAAGCATTTTGCTTAATTTTGCAGGAAGAATAAAATGTAATAGTATAGAATGAAGAATTTGAAACAATGGCTACCCGAGGTAGTGGTAGTCGTGCTATTTGCACTCATCTCGTTTGCCTACTTCTTCCCTGCCGACATGGACGGGAAGATTCTCTACCGACACGACAGTTCAGCCGGACGAGGACTGGGCGAGGAAACGACCGAGTTCTACCAGCGCACTGGCGAACAGTCTCGCTGGACCAACTCCGTGTTCGGCGGCATGCCCACCTACCAGACGTCACCCTCGTACAAGAGTACGGAGGGACTGTCTGACGTGATGACCGTCTACCACCTCGGACTGCCCGAATACGTGTGGTATATATTCGCCTACCTGCTGGGCTTCTACATCCTGCTCCGCGCCTTCGACTTCCGAAGGGCGCTTGCGGTGCTGGGCTCCGTCATGTGGGCGTTCTCCAGCTACTTCCTCATCATCATCGCCGCCGGACACATCTGGAAGGTCATTGCCCTGGCCTACCTGCCGCCGATGATAGCCGGTGTGGTGCTCGCCTACAAGGGCAAGTATCTGTGGGGATTCATCGTCACAGCCATCTTCACCGCCTTTGAGGTGAAGGCCAACCATGTGCAGATGACCTACTACTACCTGTTCATCATCCTGTGCATGGTCGTGGCTTATCTCGTGGACGCCATCCGCAAGAAGCAGCTGGCACGCTTCGTCAAGGCCACCGGCGTCTGTGCCGCAGCTGCCGTGATAGGCATACTGATGAACATCAGCAACCTATACCACACATGGGAATACTCCAAGGAAAGCATGCGCGGCAAGAGTGAACTGGTGAAGAAGGCCACAGCCAACCAGACCAGCAGCGGACTGGACCGCGACTATATCACCCAGTGGAGCTACGGCATCGACGAAACCTGGACCCTGCTCATCCCCAATGCCAAGGGAGGTGCATCGGTGCCCATGGCGCAGAACAAGAAATGCCAGGAACTGGGCGACCCTATCTATGAGCAAATCTACGACCAGCTGGGACAGTACTGGGGCGACCAGCCGGGCACAAGCGGACCGGTCTATGTGGGCGCATTCGTCTGCATGCTCTTCATCCTCGGACTCTTCATCGTCAAGGGACCGGTGAAATGGGCACTGCTCGCTGCCACCATCCTGAGCATCGTGCTCTCGTGGGGACGCAACTTCATGGGACCTACCGACTTCTTCATTGACTACATTCCGATGTATGCCAAATTCCGAACGGTAGCTTCCATCCTTGTCATCGCCGAGTTCACCATGCCCTTGCTGGCCATGCTGGCACTCAAAAGAATCATAGATGAACCTAAAGTGCTCGAAAAGAAAGAGGTCTACCTCATCGGCAGCTTTGCCGTGACGGCTGGCGCATGCGTGCTCTTTGCCACCATGCCCGGCATCTTCTTCTCCGACTTCATATCAGCCCAGGAGCACATGGCACTCTCGCAGATTCCTGCCGACCAGCTGCAGCCGCTCATGGACAACATCACCAAGGTGAGACAGGCCATCTTCAGTGCCGACTGCTGGCGCTCGTTCACCGTCATCGTCATCGGAACCATTCTCGTCTACGCCTACAAGCTCCAGTGGCTCAAGGCCAAATGGATGGTGGCAGCACTCACCGTGCTCTGCCTGGTGGACCTCTGGCAGGTGGACAAACGCTATCTCAACGACGGCATGTTCGTCAGCAAGAGCATGAGGGAACAGCCCGTGCAGAAGACTGCCACCGACGAACAGATACTCCGCGACAAGAGTCTCGACTACAGAGTGCTCAACCTCGCCTCCAACACGTTTAACGAGAACGAGACGTCGTTCTACCACAAGAGCGTCGGCGGATACCATCCTGCCAAGTTGCGCCGCTACCAGGAAATGATCGACGCCCACATCGTACCGGAAATAAAACTGCTGGGCAATGCACTCACCACATCGGGTGGCGACCTGACATGCGTCAAGGGAGACAGTATCTGGCCCGTGCTCAACATGCTCAACACGAAATATTTCATCGTGCCACTGGGCAACGGACAGACCGTGCCCATCAAGAACATCTATGCCTTCGGCAACGGATGGTTCGTGGACAAAGTGAGCTATGTGGACAATGCCAACGAGGAAATAGCCTCCGTGGGCAAGATAGACTTGCGCCACGAGGCGGTGGCAGACAAGAAGTTCCGGGAAGTGCTCGGCGAAAGCAAGACACAGAACAACACCTCCATCGTAAGAATAACTGCCTACCAGCCCAACAAGCTCACCTATGAGGTGAACTCCAGCAAGGGCGGCGTCGTGGTGTTCTCGGAGAACTACTATCCCGAGTGGACCGCCACCGTGGACGGACAGGATGTGCCCGTGGGACGCGTGAACTACATTCTGCGTGCCATACAGGTGAAGCCAGGCAAGCATACCGTGGTGCTGAGTTTCTACCCGAAGTCGGTAAGCGCCACAGAAACCATCGCCTATGTGGCCATGGCTGTGCTCGTCATCCTGCTCATCGCCGCCATTGTCTACGAGAGCAAGAAAAGGAAGAAAGCATGAAGTTCACCACAAGGGTAGACATCGACGAACCGCCGTTCAGCATAGAGCCGTGTGAAAGAATGCTCTTCGTGGGATCGTGCTTTGCCGCAGAAATGGGCAAGCGCTTCGCCGAAGAGAAATTCCGTGTCACGGTCAACCCCTTCGGCACGATGTATAACCCGGCAAGCATACTCCATACCGTGGAAAAGGTCGAGGGCGAAGCACCGCAGACAGCGGTGTTAACCCTCGGCACCAACCGCGTGTACATACTCAACGAGACAGGCGAGATAGTGGACAACTGCCAGAAACGTCCGCAAAGACTCTTCACCGAAAAGGCACTCTCCGTGGAGGAGTGCACACGCTACCTCCAGCAAGCCGTAGACACGCTGAAGACACGCAACCCGAGAGTAAGAGTCATCGTCACCGTAAGCCCCATCCGCTATGCCAAATACGGGTTCCACGGCAGTCAACTGTCGAAAGCCACTCTCCTGCTGGCTGCCGACAAACTGTGTAGGGCGAACACGGACACGGTCACCTATTTCCCTGCCTACGAGATTGTCAACGATGAACTCCGTGACTATCGCTTCTATGCCGAAGACATGCTACACCCCTCGCCACAAGCCGTGAGCTACATTTGGGAACGCTTCTCCGACCTCTACTTCAGTTCTGCCGCCAAGCGTTTCCTCGAGGCATGGCGCCCCATCAAGCGCGCCCTCAGTCACCGACCGCTACATCCCGACAGCCCGGAATACCAGGCTTTCCTCGCCAAGACACTGGAGGAGGCACAAAGACTGAAAGCCGAATATCCCGACCTGGAACTGGACGGTGACTTAAAGACAAACGCATAAAAAGCACTACCTTGACACGCAAAAGACCGGCAACAACACAATAGCAACAATAAAAGCAAAACAAGTCAGCTGTTATTTTGTATTGTATTCGATTTGCACTATCTTTGCACGCAAATAAACACAACAGCGATGACTTATACTATCGAAAAAATAACAACGCTTATCGGAGCGCACCGATATGGCACAGCAGACGCCAACATCGGTTTCCTCCTGACAGACAGCCGTTCCTTGTGCTTCCCCAAGGAAACACTGTTCTTCGCCTTGAAGTCTGAAAGACACGACGGACACGAATTTATCACAGAACTTTATAAACGCGGTGTGCGCAACTTTGTGGTGGAACGGGTGCCAGAGAACTACGAAGCACTATTCCCGCAAACCAACTTCCTCAAAGTGGAATCCTCACTCATTGCCCTGCAAAGACTGGCAGAACGGCACCGCGACGAATTCAACATTCCCGTGGTGGGCATCACGGGCAGCAACGGCAAGACCATGGTCAAGGAATGGCTCTACCAACTACTCTCACCATCGGTGGTGGTGACCCGCTCGCCACGCAGCTACAACTCGCAGATCGGAGTACCACTCTCCGTATGGCTGCTCAACGAGCAGACACGCGTGGGCGTGTTCGAGGCAGGCATCAGCCAGCCGGGAGAAATGCTCGCCTTGAGAGACATCATACAGCCCACCATCGGCGTACTCACCAATCTCGGCTCGGCACACCAGGAGAACTTCAAGTCGATGGAAGACAAATGCCGTGAGAAGCTCATCCTCTTCCACGATGCCAAAGCCATTGTCTACTGCGAAGACGACAAGACCGTGAGCCACGTCATATCGGAATACGACTACAAGGGCGAAATTATCTCATGGTCCATGCACAACCCCAAGGCCACACTCTACGTGAGCCGAGTGGACAAAGAAGACATCACCTCCACCATAGACTATATATATAAAGGTGTGAAGGGACAGTTCTCCCTGCCTTTCATCGACGACGCATCCGTGACCAACGCCATTTCATGTCTGGCCGTGGCACTCCACCTGGGCATTGAAGCCAAGACCATCGACAAGCGTATGGCAAAGCTGGAACCCGTGGCTATGCGACTGGAAGTGAAAGAGGGACAGCACGGCTGTACACTCATCAACGATTCCTACAACTCCGACATCAACTCGCTCGACATAGCACTCGACTTCATGAACCGTCGTCCGGACCACAAGGGACGCAAGCGCACGCTCATCCTGAGCGACATCTGCCAGAGCGGTCTGGAGCCAGAAGCACTCTACGCAGAGGTGTCAGACCTCGCCGTTAAACGTGGCGTGGAGAAGTTCATCGGCATAGGACCGGAACTCAAGGCACAGGCAAGCCTCATCAAGACAAGCGAGAAGCACTTCTTCAACGATTGCCGCGAATTTATACAGAGCGACGTGTTCCGCCAGCTCCACGACGAGGTAATCCTCATCAAGGGCGCACGCCAGTTCGGCTTCGACCAACTCACGGAACTCCTGGTGCAGAAAGTGCACGAGACCATACTGGAAGTAAACCTCGGTGCCGTGGTGAAGAACCTCAACTATTACCGCTCCTTCATGAAGCCGGAAACCAAACTGGTGTGCATGATAAAAGCGGATGCGTATGGAGCCGGGTCGGTGGAAATAGCCAAGACACTGCAAGACCACCTGGTGGACTATCTCGCCGTGGCAGTAGCCGACGAGGGCGTAACCTTGCGCAAGAACGGCATCACGAGCAACATCATGATCATGAACCCGGAAATGACGGCGTTCAAGACCATGTTCGACTATAATCTGGAGCCGGAGGTATACAGTTTCCGACTGCTCGACGCACTGGTGGAGGCGGCACAGAAAGAAGGAATCACCAACTTCCCCGTACACATCAAGCTCGACACTGGCATGCACCGACTGGGATTCAACCCCAAGGAAGACATGGACAAGCTGATTGACCGGCTGAAGCACCAAAGCGCCATCATACCCCGTTCTGTCTTCTCCCACTTCGTGGGCAGCGACTCGGACGACTTCGACAAGTTCTCCACACAGCAGTTCGAACTCTTCGACTACGGCAGCAAGAAACTGCAGGCAGCCTTCAGCCACCACATTATCCGCCACATAGACAACTCCGCCGGCATAGAGCATTTCCCCGAACGCCAGCTCGACATGTGCCGACTCGGCCTGGGACTCTACGGCATAGACCCGCGCGACAACCGAGTGCTGAGCAACGTGAGCACACTGAAGACCACCATCCTGCAACTGCGCCATGTGCCAGCAGGCGACACCGTGGGCTACAGCCGCAAGGGCAAGATAACACGCGACAGCATCATCGCAGCCATACCTATCGGCTATGCCGACGGACTGAACCGCCACCTGGGCAACAGCCACTGCTACTGTCTGGTGAACGGACAGAAAGCCCCCTACGTGGGCAACATCTGCATGGACGTGGCGATGATAGACGTCACGGGCATCGACTGCAAGGAAGGCGACAGTGTGGAAATCTTCGGCGACCATCTGCCCGTCACGGTGCTCTCCGACGTGCTCGACACCATCCCCTACGAAGTGCTCACAGGCATCAGCAACCGTGTGAAGCGCGTCTACTTCCAGGACTAAGCAACCCGGCACGCTAACGGCCTACAGAATCACTCCGACAGGAGATGCCTGCCAAAAACAAGGCAAATCTTATATTTTTAACACGGAATAGGTGCAAGGATAACGAAAAATTCGTATCTTTGCACCTAATCGTATATACCGTATAGATTCTAAACAAAAATTCAATACACTAAAATGAATCAAATTAAGACTACCAAGATGTCCAATTTCCGTTGGATTATCTGTGCGTTGCTCTTCATTGCAACCACCGTGAACTACATGGACCGGCAGGTTCTTTCACTGACATGGAAAGACTTCATCGCCCCGGAATTTCACTGGACCGATGACCACTACGGCACGATTACCGGTCTGTTCTCCATCTTCTACGCCATTGCCAACCTTTTTGCCGGCAAGTTCGTTGACTGGATGGGCACCAAGAAAGGTTATCTCATTGCCATCTTCGTATGGTCTACCGGTGCTGTGATGCACGCCGGTTGCGGATGGGTAGCCATGCAGATTGAAGGCTACGACTCCATCGAGGCACTTCGCCTCGTGCAGGCTGGCTCCGACGCTGCCGTGGCCATTGCCACCATCAGCGTGTGGTTGTTCCTCTCTTGCCGCCTGATTCTCGCCGTCGGCGAGGCCGGCAACTTCCCTGCTGCCATCAAGGTGACAGCCGAATACTTCCCCAAGAAAGACCGCGCCTTCTCTACCGCCATCTTCAACAGTGGTGCCTCTGTAGGCGCACTCGCAGCTCCTGCCACCATCCCCTTGCTGGCTCGCGCCATGGGATGGGAATGGGCTTTCATCATCATCGGTGTGCTCGGATATGTGTGGATGGGTCTTTGGATGTGGCTCTACGAGAAGCCTGCCAAGAGCAAGCACGTGAACAATGCCGAGCTTACCTACATCAACCAGGACGAAGAACTGGAGCAGAATGAAGCTCAGCCCGAAGAGGAAGAGGAGAAGACCATCAGCTTCCTCAAGTGCTTCACCTTCCGTCAGACATGGTCGTTCATCGTCGGCAAGTTCATGACCGATGGTGTGTGGTGGTTCTTCCTTTTCTGGGCACCTGCCTACTTCTCCGACCAGTATGGCTATTCTTCCGACTCACCTATGGGCATCGCCCTCATCTTCACCCTCTATGCCATCGTGACCGTGCTGAGTATCGGCGGTGGCTATCTGCCCACCTACTTCGTGGACAAGAAGGGCATGAATCCTTATATCGGCCGTATGCGTGCCATGCTCATCTTTGCCTGTTTCCCATTGCTCGGCCTTATCGCCCAGCCTATGGGTGAACTGAGCGCCTGGTGGCCTGCCATCATCATCGGCCTGCTCGGTGCCGGACACCAGGCATGGTCTGCCAACCTCTACTCTACCATCGGCGACATGTTCCCCAAGTCTACCGTTGCCACCATCACCGGCATCGGCGCCATGGCAGGCGGTGTAGGCTCGTTCCTCATCAACAAGGGTTCGGGCATGCTCTTCACCTATGCCGAAGGACAGGGTGAAGCATTCAGCTTCATGGGCTTCGACGGCAAGCCTGCCGGCTACATGATCATCTTCTGCATCTGTGCCGTGGCCTACCTCGTGGGCTGGGTTATCATGAAGGCGCTCGTGCCTAAGTACAAGCCTATCGTGGTAGAATAAAAACAAGACATAACATCATCCACGTCGGCAAGATTCGTTTGCCGTTGGATATCCCGGGCGGCATGGCGTTGGCAAAACGGCATGCCGCCTTTTTGCGTATAAAGAGGAAAAGACTTTTTCCTTTCTTCTTTTTACTTCCCTCCTTTTTCTTCGTCTATATTAACACGACTACATCTAAAAGAGAACAATCATGAAAAGTATGAACCGATTCATGTTGCTGACAGTGCTCACCTTCTGCACCTTGTCTGCACTTGCTACGGAAGACAGCGACAAACTGAACTACGCCTACGAAACCTATACCGACGGCACCACCACGCTGCCTTACCGCAAGGCGGAAATCAATGTGGATGAGGGAGCCGGAGTGAAACCCTTGCTCGCCATCTACCTGCATGGTGGCTCAAGCCGCGGCAACGACAACGAACTGCAGATGCAGGAACCCGGCAAGGACTCCATAGCCAACTATCTGCTGGCGCACAAGATACCCGCCATCCTCGTGGTGCCGCAATGCCCGGCAGGAGGATCGTGGGGCGGACAGATGCTTGCGGTGGTCTACGGAATGCTCAAGCAGTTTACCGACGCACGACAGGTGAACCTCGACAGGGTGTACATCTTCGGCGGATCCATGGGCGGCACGGGCACGTGGAGCATGCTCAGTGCCTATCCCGGCTTCTTTGCCGCCGCCATGCCGTGCGCAGCCAATCCCTCGGGATGCGATCCAGACAAGGTGAGCAAGACGCCTGCCTACACCGTGATGGGGAGCGCAGACCGGCTGATGAGTGTTGCCACGGCACAAGACTTCGTGTCGCAGATAACGGCGCTGAATGCCGACTGCCGCATGGAGGTGGCCGACGGATGGGACCATCGCAACACTTGCGAATGGAGCTACACCACGCCGAGACTCGACTGGGTGTTTGCCCACAACAAGTCGACCAACACTTCGGCCGTCACATCACCGCAAAGCCAAGCCGCCATCTTGTCGAGAACCTATTACACACTCGACGGGCGAAAGGTTTCCACGCCAGAAACGGGCGGCATTTATCTGCTGCGTGAACTGCTGTCGGACGAAAGTTGCAAGACCGTCAAGGTGCGTTTCTGAGCCTATTCCGCAGGCACCACACCACTGCAAGGCCGAAGATATTTTTCCCGAGAAGACATGTTATTTCGGGAAAAATGCCTAAATTTGCACGTATGGAAAAGAATTTGCAAGACAAAAAGATAGCCGTGTTGCTCTCTGGCGGAGTGGACAGTTCGGTTGTGGTGCACGAGCTTGCCCAGCAAGGCTTGCACCCCGACTGCTTCTATATCAAGATTGGACCCGAAGAAGAGGAGGAATGGGACTGCTCTTCAGAGGAAGACCTCGAGATGGCCACTTCCGTGGCACGCAAATACGGATGCCGGCTCGAAGTGGTGGACTGCCACAGGGAGTACTGGGACCAGGTGACGCGCTACACGATGGACAAGGTGAGAGCCGGCTTCACGCCCAACCCCGACGTGATGTGCAACCGCCTCATCAAGTTCGGTGCATTCCATGAAAAGCGAGGCCACGACTACGACCTCATCGCCACGGGACACTACGCCCAGACGGAAACGGACGACGAGGGACGCAAGTGGCTCGTGACAAGTCCTGACCCGGTGAAAGACCAGACCGACTTTCTCGCCCAGATATACGACTGGCAGCTCAAGAAAGCCCTCTTCCCCATAGGCCACTACATGAAAGACGAAGTGCGCCAGATTGCCGAGCGCGAGCACCTCATCAACGCTAAGCGCAAGGACTCACAGGGCATCTGCTTCCTGGGCAAAATCAACTACAACGACTACATCCGCCGTTATCTCGGCGAGCAGCCCGGTGAAGTGCTGGAACTGGAGACCGGGAAAAAGATTGGCGAGCACAAGGGACTTTGGTTCCACACCATAGGCCAGCGCCACGGACTTGGGTTCGGAGGCGGTCCTTGGTATGTGGTGAAGAAAGACGTGGAGCACAATGTGCTTTACGTGTCGAAAGGTTATGAGCCAGCCACAGCCTATCGTCAGGACTTCCCCATCCACGATTTCCACTTCCTCACCGCCAATCCCTGGGGCGACGCCGCACAGGTGAATGTCACGTTCAAGATTCGTCACACGCCGGAATATCATCCCGCCACACTGGAGCGCACGGGCGACGGATGCTATACCGTGCACGCCACTCACCCCATTCAGGGCGTGGCACCCGGACAGTTCTGCGTGGTCTACGACGAGCAGCACCATAGATGCTACGGAAGCGGAGAAATCACCGTGGAATGAAAAAGCAGACTGGCAACTACCGCTGCACTCGGATTCCGGGCAGCCGTCATGAGCCAACCTGCCGCAGACATATCGTTAACCTGCCACTAACGCATCGTTAACCTGCCACTAACGGAAAAGCAATCCCCGCAGCTCTTCAACAGGAAGAGTTGCGGGGATTATTGTTTTCACAGGCACTTCAGAATGAAGCGAAAAGCACCATTCACCTTACATGAAACCCTGGTGGCGCAGAGCCTCCATCATACCCTCCGACATGGCCATGTTGTCCTTCTTGGTATAGCGGCAGTCGGTGAACACCTGGGCAAGGGTCTCCTTGTTGTTGATGCGGCAGAACTCGCGGTTTTCTTCGAGTGCTTCCTTTTCGGCATAAAGGCGGTCAATGTCGGCAGGCGTATAGTCGCGGTAACGCTCGGCATGCATCACCGCTTCGAGCGGCAGACGGTCGGTGAGCGGCGGACACTCGTCGGGCCAGCCAAGAGTGATGGTGGCCACAGGCATCACCAGGCGGGGCAGCCCGAGCGTGCGGATGATTTCAAGAGGCTGATAGACCGTGGTGCCGAGAAAGCACAGGCCCAGTCCTTCCTCCTCTGCCAGGTTGCAGAACGTCTGGGTGAAAAGAAGCGCATCGGTAGAGGCGTTGATGAACGAGAGGAAGTTATCGTAGCCCGGTGTGGCGTTGCGGTTGTCGCACCATAGGGTAGTGCGCCGGGTGTCGGCACAGAAGGTCAGCACCACGGGTGCGCCCTCCACCATGGGCTGATTGAAATGGGCAGGCGCCAGTTTCTTCTTCATTTCCGCATCGCGCGTCACCACCACGCTGTAGAGTTGCAGATTGCCCATGGTCTGGGTGCGCATGGCTTCAGAAAGGAGGCAGTTGAGCAGAGCGTCGTCGACAGGGCGGTCTGCATATTTTCTAATACTTCTTCGTGTGTTGATAGTTTTCATAATCGGATAACTTTTGTGCTTGCAAAGTTACGAAACTTTTCCGTTTCGGATAAGTTTTGCCTGCACAAAATATCCCAAACATTTCCCGTTTCGGAATTTTATGCTTACTTTTGCACGACTTAAACATTAACTAACACTCATGGACAACAACAAGACATACTCTTTCGAGGAAGCCTACGAGGCATCCTTGAAATACTTCAACGGCGACGAACTTGCAGCCCGCGTGTGGGTCAACAAATATGCCATGAAAGACAGCTTCGGCAATATCTTCGAGAAATCGCCCGAGGACATGCACTGGCGCATAGCCCGCGAAATAGAACGCATAGAGAAGAAATACCCCAACCCCATGACAGCCCAGGAAGTGTTCGGGCTGCTGGACCATTTCAGATACATCATTCCCGCAGGAAGCCCCATGACGGGCATCGGCAACACCCACCAGGTGGCCTCCCTGAGCAACTGCTTCGTCATTGGCCTCGAAGGCGATGCCGACTCCTACGGTGCCATCATGCGCATTGACGAAGAGCAGGTGCAGCTGATGAAGCGCAGAGGCGGCGTGGGCCACGACCTGTCGCACCTGCGCCCGAAAGGCTCGCCCGTGAACAATTCGGCCCTCACCTCCACCGGGCTCGTGCCCTTCATGGAGCGCTACAGCAACTCCACCCGTGAGGTGGCACAGGACGGCCGTCGCGGCGCACTCATGCTGTCGGTGAGCATCAAGCATCCCGACAGCGAGGCATTCATCGACGCCAAGATGACAGAAGGCAAGGTGACCGGAGCCAACGTGTCCGTGCGCATCGACGACGAATTCATGCAGGCTGCCACGCAAGGCAAGCCCTACACGCAGCAGTTCCCGGTGGACGCCGCGAACCCGCAAGTGAAGAAAGACATTGACGCAGACAAACTGTGGAAGAAGATAGTGCACAACGCATGGAAAAGCGCCGAACCGGGCATACTCTTCTGGGACACCATCATCCGCGAAAGCATTCCCGACTGCTATGCCGATCTGGGCTTCCGCACCATCTCCACCAACCCCTGCGGCGAGATTCCCCTCTGTCCCTACGATTCATGCCGCCTGCTGGCCATCAACCTCTACTCATACGTGGAGAATCCCTTCACGGACAAGGCCACATTCAACTTCGACCTCTTCCGCCAGCACGCCCGTGCCGCACAGCGCATCATGGACGACATCGTAGACCTGGAGCTGGAGAAGATAGACATGATACTCGACAAGATTGGCCACGACCCGCAGACCGACGAGGTGAAAGGAGCAGAACGCCACCTGTGGGAGAAAATCAAGCGCAAGAGCAGTATGGGCAGACGCACAGGCGTGGGCATCACTGCCGAGGGCGACATGATAGCAGCCATGGGCCTGAGATACGGCACCCAGGAAGCCACCGACTTTGCCGTGGAAGTGCACAAGACACTGGCACTCAACGCCTACCGCAGTTCAACAGACATGGCACGCGAGCGCGGAGCCTTCGAGATTTTCGACGCCAAGCGCGAGCAGAACAACCCCTTCATCCTCCGCATCAAGGAAGCCGACCCGGAGCTTTATGCCGACATGACACACTACGGACGGCGCAACATAGCCTGCCTCACCATTGCCCCGACAGGCACCACAAGCCTGATGACGCAGACCACAAGCGGCATAGAACCCGTGTTCATGCCCGTCTACAAACGCCGGCGCAAGGTGAATCCCGGCGACCCCGATGTGCACGTAGACTTCGTCGACGAGGTGGGCGACTCCTTTGAGGAGTACATCGTCTACCACAAGAAGTTCCTCGAGTGGATGCGCATCAACGGATACGACACGGAAAAGCGCTACACCCAGGAGGAGATAGACGAACTGGTGGCGAAATCGCCCTACTACAAAGCCACGGCCAACGACGTGGACTGGCTCATGAAGGTGAAGATGCAGGGAGCCATACAGAAGTGGGTGGACCACAGCATCAGCGTGACCGTCAACCTGCCCAACCAAGTGGACGAGGAACTCGTCAACCGACTCTATGTGGAGGCATGGCGCTCCGGATGCAAGGGATGCACCATCTATCGCGACGGCAGCCGCTCAGGCGTGATGATTTCGGTGAAGAAAAAGAAAGACAACAAGAAGGAGGAAGCCAATCCGGGAAGCGAGCCGCAACCGGCTCCACAGAACATCATGCCACGCGTGGTGGAGGTAAGACCCAAGGAGCTGGAATGTGACGTGGTGCGTTTCCAGAACAACAAGGAGAAATGGGTGGCTTTCGTCGGACTGCTCAACGGCTATCCCTACGAAATCTTCACCGGACTCCAGGACGACGAAGAGGGCATCGTACTGCCCAAGACCGTGACCAAGGGAAAAATTATCAAGTCGACCAACGAAGACGGCACACACCGCTATGACTTCCAGTTCGAGAACAAGCGCGGATACAAGACCACCGTGGAAGGACTCAGCGAGAAGTTCAACCCCGAATACTGGAACTACGCCAAACTCATCTCCGGCGTGCTGCGCTACCGCATGCCCATCGACCACGTCATCAAGCTCGTGGGCTCGCTCCAGCTCAAGAGCGAGAACATCAACACGTGGAAGAACGGCGTGGAACGCGCACTGAAGAAATACATCACCGACGGTACCGAAGCCAAGGGACAGAAATGCCCCGTCTGCGGACAAGAGACCCTCGTCTATCAGGAAGGTTGCCTCATCTGCAAGAACTGCGGCGCATCAAGATGCGGATAGGAAACCGCCGGCAAAAGAATAAACATTGATTACGGTTCATCAGACAAAAGGAAAGGCCTCACCCACATTTCCACACGGGAAAACACGGCACGCCTGCACCCTTTGGCTGATGAACCCTAATTGTTCAAGCCCATGTATCTCAAGAAAAGCTACATCCGCCTGCACGACCTTCACTTTCATGCCTACCATGGCGTGATGGACCAGGAAAGGCTCGTGGGCAACGACTACACGGTGAACGTCAGCGTGGGTGCCCCTCTGCAGGCAGCCGTGCGGACAGACCGCGTGGAAGACACCGTGAACTATGCCACCCTCTACGAACTGGTGAAAGCGGAAATGGAAAAGCCTTCAGCATTGCTCGAACACGTGGCAGGCCGCATGGCACAGCGCATATTCACAACCTTCAGCACCGTCACAGAAGTGCGTGTGGCAGTGAAAAAACTCAACCCTCCCTTCGGAGCAGACTGCCAAGGAGCCGAAGTGGAATTGTATTTCACCAAGGAAAAAACCAAATGAATGTTTGGAGTTTCCATCTTATTTAACTAACTTTGCCCCCATATTCACGAATATGAGTAAAAGGATTACATTCATCTTGACACTTCTATTCTCGCTCACCTTCACCATGCAAGGAGCAGCGAACCGCAAGTTCACCCTCGTCATCGACGCCGGACACGGCGGACACGACGCCGGCGCACTCGGTGCCACATCGAAAGAAAAGAACATAAACCTCAACGTGGCACTCGCCTTTGGCGGTTACGTGGAGCGCAACTGCCCGGACGTCAAGGTGATCTACACCCGCAAGACCGATGTATTCATCCCCCTGCACGAAAGAGCCGACATAGCCAACCGCGCCAAGGCCGACCTCTTCATATCCATCCACACCAACGCCCTGCCCGGCGGACATATTGCCCGCGGACTGGAAACCTACACACTGGGCATGCACCGTGCCAAGGACAACTTCGACGTGGCACGACGGGAGAACTCCGTCATCTTGGTGGAGAAAGACTACAAGCAGCGTTATGAAGGGTTCGACCCCAAATCATCTGAGAGCTACATCATGTTCGAGTTCATGCAAGACAAGAACATGGCCAAGAGTGTGGAACTGGCCAAGATGGTGCAACGCAACGTGTGCTCGGCAGCCAACCGTCCGGACAAGGGAGTGAAACAGGCCGGATTCCTCGTGCTGCGAGAGACGTCCATGCCCAGCTGCCTCATAGAACTGGGATTCATCACCACCCCCGACGAGGAGACACTGCTCAACGACCCTGCCCGCATAGACAAAATGGGCAACGGCATCTACCGCGCCTTCATGCAATACAGGAACAAGTATGACAACACCCCCACCATCCCTTATGCGGCTCAGGAACCCGCGAGCAAGACCGTAGATGTGGGGCGCATCGTGCCACGCGAGGAATGTGAAACACCCAAGGCAGACAATGCCAAGGTCAGCACGCCACGCAACACGGCGACAAGCAGCAAGGCCAGCGGCACCTCCACACGCACCCGAAGCACGGCGGCCAACACGACAGGCCCAAGCGCCAGGAAAGCCGACACGGTGGCAGCCAAGAAGCCTGCCCTGCAAACACGCAGCCGGCAGACCGACGCCACAGACAAGCCGGTGTTCAGGCTCCAGGTAATGGCATGCGAGACAAAGCTCCCCAGCAACAGTCCACAGCTGAAAGGCCTGACAGCCGTTGACACCTACCAGGAAGGCGGCATGTGGAAATACACGGTAGGCGCATCGACCGACTACAACGAGATAAACCGGATGCGCAAGACGCTCGCCGACAAACATCCGCAAGCATTCATCATAGCGTTCAAGAACGGAAAGAAGATGAACACCAGCGAAGCCATCCGGGAATTTATGCGCAACAAGAACAAACAAAAATAAAACATACAAGCAAGAATTATGAAGAACGTATTCACCAAGGAAGTCAAGATTGCCCTCGTGGCCATCGTAGGAATCATACTCCTATTCTTCGGCATGAAGTTTCTGAAAGGGCTCAACCTCTTTGACAACGGCACACGATACTACATCACCTTCAAGGACGTAAGCGGCCTTTCGGCCTCAAGTCCCATCTATGCCGACGGATACAAGATAGGCACCGTGAAAGGCATCAGCTACGACTACTCACACAGCAAAGACATCGTGGTGGAAGCCGAGGTAGACCGCGACATGCGTATTCCCATGGGATCGTCGGCAGAAATCGTGAGCGACATGATGGGCAACACGCAGGTGAACCTGCTTCTTGCCAACAACCCACGTGAACGCGTAGAGGCCGGCGGCACCATTCCGGGCAACATCAATGCCGGTGCCCTGGGTGAAGTGAAGAACCTGATTCCAACCGTGCAGCAGATTCTCCCCAAACTGGACAGCATCATGGCCAGTCTGAACGCATTGTTGGCCGACCCTGCCCTCGCCCACTCACTCCACAACGTGGAGACCATCACCAGCAACCTCACCGTCTCCTCACGCGAACTCAACACCCTGATGGGACAACTCAACAAGAACGTACCTGGCATGCTCGGAAAGGCCAACCACGTGCTTGACAACACCAACAAGCTCACAGCCAACCTCGCTGCCGTAGACGTGGAAGGCACCATGCGTGAAGTCAACAACACCTTGGCAGGCGTACAGGCCGTGACATCAAGTCTCAACAAGGGACTCAACAGCAAGGAAGGCACACTCGGACTGCTGATGAACGACCCAGGACTCTACAACAACCTCAATGGCACCATGCGCTCTGCCGACTCACTCCTCACCGACCTCAAGGCTCACCCCAAGCGCTACGTCCATTTCTCCCTCTTCGGCAAGAAAGACAAATGATAGAGTTAATTTAAATTTGTTTTAAATTAAGACTTCGTTTGTTTCACGAAATAGAACTACATTCCCAAAGGCTTGAAATAACAGAGCCTTTGGGAATGTTTCATTTATGTTTCACTGAAACAAGCCAGTCACCGCATAAAGTGACGCAACAAGCTAAAGTTCAAGCAATTGCGCTGTAGCAACATCATTTCTACGCATAACCTGTTGAGCAGCATGCAACCAACTAAAAGACAAGCAGTTACATAGATTCAGCCAAGAAAAAGGTATGGAAAGGATTGGGATAATCCAGAAAAGTTTATTAAATTTGCATCCGATTTCTACGTAAGTAGCTAACCGCCATCCCCTATTAATTGAATAATAATTACATCAAAGGAATGAATAATAGTCCGAAAGTTCTTTGGGACCAGTGTCTTCAGCTCATAAAGCAGAATGTCACTGAACAACAATACGACACTTGGTTTAAGCCCATCCGCCTCGAAAAATACATCGTGGCAGAAAAGAGGGTAGTTATCCAAGTGAAGAGCACCTATATGTATGAGTATCTCGAAGGACATTATCTCGAGCTATTCAAAAAGGTGCTTGGGCACTACTTTGGCGCTGGCGTAAAGCTGAGCTACAAAGTGGCTGTCGTACAAGGCAAGGGAGACAGCGGCAAAATAGAGATATTGGGAGAGGAAGCGGACACTGACATTGAACCGGCAGAGACAAAGATGACCAATCAAAGTCCATCGGTGCTCGATGAAGCCCGTCCACAGCAAATAGACTCACAGCTCAATCCTCACCTGACCTTCAATAATTATATAGAAGGAGAAAGCAACAAACTGCCACGGTCTATCGGACTCACCGTGGCCGAACATCCCAAGAGCACACAGTTCAACCCCATGTTCATCTACGGCCCATCAGGCTGCGGCAAGACACACCTCATCAATGCTATCGGCATGAAGGCACGCGAGATGAATCCCAACTGCCGCGTGCTCTATGTTTCAGCACGCCTCTTTCAAGTGCAATACACCAACTCGGTGCGCAACAACACGACCAATGACTTCATCGGTTTCTACCAGACCATAGACGTGCTCATCGTGGACGACATACAGGAGTGGGTGACTGCACCTGGCACGCAGATGACCTTCTTCCACATATTCAATCACCTGTTCCGCAACAGCAAGCGCATCATCCTCGCCAGCGACCGGCCTCCGGTAGACCTCAAAGGCATGAGCGACCGCCTGCTCACCCGTTTCAGCTGCGGACTCATCGCCGAACTGGAGAAGCCAAACACGAAACTCTGTGTAGACATACTGAACAATAAAATCAAGCGTGACGGACTGAAGATTCCCACTGAGGTCATTGACTACATAGCCAAGACTGCATGTGGAAGCGTGAGAGACCTCCAGGGAGTCATCAACTCTCTCTTGGCCTACTCCGTGGTGTACAACTGTAACCTTGACCTGAGGCTTGCGGAACGCGTCATCAAGCGCGCTGTGAAAGTGGACGACCGCCCACTCACCATCGACGACATACTCGACACGGTTTGCAACCACTTCGGCGTGAGTTCATCAGCTATATCCAGCCGCTCTCGCAAGCGCGAATTTGTAGTGGCTCGCCAAGTGTCCATGTATCTGGCTCAGAAATACACCAAGATGCCCGCCTCACGCATCGGAAAGCTCGTGGGAGGCAGAGACCACTCTACCGTGCTCCACAGCTGCTCGCAAGTGGAACGGAGAATCAAGACCGACAGAGACTTCCAAGACGAGCTTACAAGCATTGAGAATGCCTTTAAGCTCAAGCAGTAAGGCAGGAGCAACACTGAAAAGAATGTCTTTTCCATACATAACATAGCTAAAGCGCCGACCTCCAAGATTGACTCTTGAAGGCGGCGCTTTTCCTTTTAGGATATCACACGCCAGACAAAAGGAACGGATTCCGACAGAGCGCCCCAATGCCCTTTGTTTCAGACAGACTGGAACTAAGGTATTTGCGGCAACACAATTCAGAGAAACGAACACGACTGGCGAAAAGATGATACCAAAGACCGGATATCATCATACGACCTTTTTTATAATTCTCACCAAAAGAAACATGGTGTATCACCTAAGGCGTATCAGGCATGCAGGGACTGACTGCTACCACTGTGGCACAAAGATATGACGTGTAGCCTAAAGTGTATATAGATTGCAGGGGCTGACAGAATGTATAGCTGAAAGAAAGAAAGGGCTGTGCCGACAATGTGGTTGGCACAGCCAAAGAACAATGATGCCGACAAGCAAGAAAACAAAAGTCCCCGGAAGACAAGTCTACTGGACTTTCCTTCCGGGGACGTATTATATTCGTCTCCTTTTGATTAGAAGAGGACTTTTACGGATTAATCCTTGCTGCGCTTCTTGCGCTCCTGATGGTCGAGAATGGTCTTGCGCATACGGATGCTCTTGGGAGTGACCTCCACGAGCTCGTCTTCCTTGATATACTCAAGACATTCCTCGAGCGACATGACCGTCTTGGGGATAACACGTGCCTTTTCGTCCGAACCACTGGCACGCACGTTGGTAAGCTGCTTGGCCTTGGTTACATTAACCACCAAGTCGTTGTCGTGTACATGCTCACCGATTACCTCACCTGCATACACCTCTTCTCCCGGATCAATGAAGAACTTACCACGATCCTGAAGTTTGTCGATGGAATAGGCATAAGAGGTGCCCGTCTCCATAGCAATCATAGAACCGTTCATACGACGGGTGATTTCGCCCTTGTATGGCTGATACTCCTTGAAGCGGTGGGCCATGATAGCCTCGCCTTGTGACGCGGTAAGCACATTGGTGCGAAGACCGATAATGCCTCGCGAAGGAATGTCGAACTCTATGTCCACACGGTCGCCCATGCTCTGCATGGATGTCATCTCACCCTTGCGGCGGGTAACCATATCAATCATTTTGCTGGAGAATTCTTCTGGCACGTTGATAGTGAGTTCCTCAATAGGCTCACACTTCACGCCATCAATCTCCTTATAGATTACCTGAGGCTGTCCCACCTGAAGTTCATAGCCCTCACGACGCATGGTCTCAATGAGCACAGAAAGGTGAAGCACACCGCGTCCGCTGACAATCCAATGGTCGGTAGTGTCTTCGAATGGACGTACTCTCAAGGCAAGGTTCTTCTCGAGTTCCTTCTGCAAACGGTCGTTGACGTGACGGCTGGTCACGAACTTGCCTTCCTTGCCGAAGAACGGTGAGTCATTGATAGTGAAGAGCATGCTCATGGTAGGCTCGTCGATGGCGATAGGAGGCAGTGGCTCCGGATTCTCGAAGTCGCAGATGGTGTCACCAATCTCAAACTGCTCCAAGCCCACCACGGCGCAGATGTCACCGCTATGCACTTCTTCCACCTTCTTCTGACCCATACCGTCGAAGACGTGCAGTTCCTTGATTTTGGTCTTCTCCTGCGCACCGTCACGATGAGCTATGGTCACGTTCATACCCTCCTTGAGGGTGCCACGGTGTACACGTCCCACGGCAATACGTCCTGTATAGCTTGAGTAGTCGAGCGAAGTGATAAGCATCTGTGGTGTTCCCTCGAGCACCTTGGGAGCAGGAATGATTTCCACAATCTTGTCGAGCAAATAGTCGATGTTGTCCGTAGGTTTCTTCCAATCTTCAGCCATCCATCCGTTTTTGGCAGAGCCATAAACCACGGGGAAGTCGAGCTGGTCCTCAGTAGCATTGAGTGAGAACATGAGGTCGAACACCATCTCGTAGACTTCTTCGGGACGGCAGTTAGGCTTGTCCACCTTGTTCACCACCACGATTGGCTTAAGACCTATCTGAAGGGCTTTCTGAAGTACAAAGCGCGTCTGAGGCATGGGGCCTTCAAAGGCATCAACAAGCAGAATACAGCCGTCAGCCATGTTGAGCACGCGCTCCACCTCGCCACCGAAATCGGAGTGTCCCGGAGTATCTATAATATTGATTTTTGTTCCTTTCCAATTGATAGAAACGTTTTTGGAGAGAATCGTAATACCTCTTTCACGCTCCAAATCGTTAGCGTCGAGAACCTGTCCGCTGTTATCCTGGCCGTCGCGGAACAGCTTGCCTGCCAGCATCATCTTGTCGACCAAGGTAGTCTTTCCGTGGTCTACGTGTGCAATAATTGCAATGTTTCTAATGTCTTGCATCTTGTTTACCTTAAATTGTGGGTGCAAAGTTACGAAATATTCTCCACTTCCGGCTCTTCCTCGTTCATGTTTTTATGCTTGTTAGTTCATTATTAGCTTTTTAGGGCTCTATAAGTGGCGAAGAACGGAGCCCTTGTCTAAAAATAAGTTAAAGCATTGTGAAATAGAAGAAGAAAAAGAGAAGATTACGGAGAAAAAGCATTACCTTTGCACCCGATTTCATTAATTCACATATAAACAAAAGTACAAATGTATTTAGATCAAGCTAAAAAACAAGAGATCTTTGGACAGTACGGAAAGTCTAACTCTGATACTGGTTCCGCTGAGAGCCAGATTGCATTGTTCTCATACCGTATTTCCCATCTGACGGAACACCTCAAGAAGAACCGTAAAGATCATACTACCGCACGTGCACTGACACAGTTGGTAGGAAAGCGCCGCGCTTTGCTCGACTACTTGTACGACCGCGACATCAACCGCTACCGTGCAATCATCAAGGCTCTCGGCCTCCGCAAGTAATTAAGGAGACCATTTACCTTTATGTGAAGTGAGCATCGCCTGCAAAGACGAGACAAGGCTGCACTCATAGCTTAGGCTATAGTGCAGTCTTTTTGTTTGCAGTCCGGCATACGCAGACTGGTGCCGGCAAGCCGGAAAACCAACGAGGGGCAGCAATTGGAACATTTGTTCCATGCTGCCCCTCGGGTGTTTGGTTATGTGGAGTACGGCAGGTATTACTGCGCGTCTTGCTGGTCTATGGCCTTGATTTTCTGCTTGACCAGTTCCATTTCGTCCTTGAGTTTCTGCACCTTGCGGTTCATCTCGTCAATGAGACTGTTGCCTTTCTTGCTGCTGGCATTGAGAAAGCCGAGGTTGTTCTCGTAGGTCTGGACGTCCTGCTTGAGGCCTTCAAAGCGGCGTACGAGCCGTGAACGTTCGCCTTCCAGAGCGTCGGCACCCTTCTGAGCCATGTTCTTGATGTTAGACTTGAAGTTGTCGAGCTTGCGACGGGCTATGCTCACATTGAGTTCCTTGTAGATGCGGTCGAGCTGTGCGTGGTATTCCTCATACACCTTGTCTTTCTCCTTGAAGGGCACATGACCGATTTTGTTATACTCCTCGTGGAGTTTCTGCACCATTTCCTGCACGTTGCCTTCTGTTTCAGCAGTGATGGCCTTGAGTTTCTCTATCACTTCCTGTTTCTTAGCCAAGTTGGCTTTCTCCTCGCCACGTGTTCCGGCATTGGCGGCATTGCGTGCATCGAAGAACTTGTTGCATGCAGCCTGGAAATCAGTCCACAACTGTTCGCCCATTTTCTTGGGCACCATGCCTATGGTCTTCCATTCCTTCTGAAGCGCCACGAGTTTGTCGCTCGTCGATTTCCAGTCAGTACTGTCCTGCAGGGCCTGAGCTTTTTCCACGAGGGCCTGCTTGCGGGCAGCATTGTCAGCAAACTTCTCCTTGAGTTGCTTGAAGTATTCGCCCTTACGGCCAAAGAAGTCGTCGCAAGCAGCGCGGAAGCGCTCGAATATCTTGACGTTCATCTTTTGCGGAGCAAAGCCTATGGTCTTCCACTCAGCCTGGATGTCAATGATTTCTTTTGTGCGTTTCTCCCAGTCGGAAGAATTGGCATTGGGCTGTGCAGCCACAGCCTCGGCTTTCTCACAGAGGGCAGTCTTGCGGGCAAGATTTTCCTCTTCCTTACCTCTCAGTTCCTCGAAGTGCTGCTGATGTCGCTTGTTAATAACAGTGGAAGCAGCCTTGAAACGGTTCCAGATGTCCTCGCGGAGCTCCTTGGCCACAGGTCCCACTTCGCGATACTGCTGATGCAATTCCTGCAGTTGGTGGAAGGCGCTGATGATGTCTTCCTGGTCGGCAAGTTTTTCGGCAGCCTCGCAGAGTTTGGTTTTGAGTTCAAGGTTCTTCTTGAAGTCGTACTCGCGTGCCTCGCTGTTGAGTTTCAGCAGGTCGTAGAACTGCTCCACGTAGAGTTGGTAGTTGCGCCAGAGTTCGCTTGCCCGTTCTGCCGGCACGGCACCGGTCTCTTTCCATTCCTGCTGGAGTTGCTTGAATTCGTTGTATGATTGGTTGGCCTCATCGGGCGATGTGGCCATGTTCTTGATTTTCTCAATGATGTCGAGCTTTTTCTCGAGGTTGGCCTGCTTCTCCTGTTCCTGCTGTTGGAATATCTTGGCACGCTTTTCCTTGACAATGCTCATTTCGGCCTTGAAGGCTTCTTCGTCCTCGTCGGGTGTGACCACATACTTGTCGGGATCTCCGCCCTGCTCGAGGTAAGCTTTCTGCTGTGCCTCGCGCTCGTTGAAGTGGAGTTTGTAGAACACCGTCTTGAGATAGTCTATCTCGTCTTTGCGCGGGTTTTCCTCGCTCTGTGCTATTTCGCGCACGCGATCGAGCACTTCCTTCTTGGTCTTGTAAACTTTTCTGGCGGTTTCGTCCTGGGCTGCCTGAGCTGCCTGGACTGCAGTGTCTACCGCCTTTTCTTCTGCATTTGCGCCCTGCTGGAGGGCCTTTTCTTGAGAGTCCATCATTTCACTTCTTTAGTTGGTGATTTCGAGTTTCCACATAACACTTTGAGGTGCAAACTTATACAAAATTATTGAAACCACCTAATGATTGTGCGTTTTTCTTACCTTTTTGTCGCTAAATCAGCCTTTTGTGACGGAATATCCACCAGCACACGGCGCTGACAAACACGGAAAGTACAAGGGCGAAAAGGAATCCCCACGAGGTGGTTTCGAGGCCATTGATGAGGTTCATGCCGAAGAGGCTGGAGATGAGCGTGGGCACCATCATGATGATGGACACGGTGGTAAGGGTACGCATCACCGTGTTCATGTTGTTGTTGATGATGCTGGAATAGGTGTCCATGGTCGACTCGAGAATGTCGGAATAGATGCTGGTGGTTTCCCTGGCCTGGGTCATCTCGATGTTGACGTCCTCAATAAGGTCGGCGTCGAGTTCGTCCACCTGCAACTTAAACTTCAGTTTGGCAAGCAGATTCTCGTTGCCGCGGATGGAGGTGGTGAAATAGGTGAGCGAGTCTTGAAGACGGCTCAACCCGATAAGCGACTCGTTGTTCACTTCGCGGTCGAGGTTGCGCTTGGCTTTCTCTATCAGACTGTTGATTTGCTTCAGACGCTTGAGGTACCACACGGCAGAGGAAAGGAAAAGACGGAAAATCATGTCCACATAGTCTACGAATCCCTCGCCACGCTTTTGCTGGTAGCTCACGAAGTCTATCATCATGTTGGTCTCGTAATAGCAAACGGTGATAGTCACGTCGCGCTTGTGGATAATGCCAAGCGGCACGGTGGTGTAAGGCGTACGCGAGCGGATTTCCTTGACGTAGGGGATGCGGAGAATGATGAGCATCCAACCGTCGTCGTACTCATAGCGGGCACGCTCGTCGGTATCGCTGATGTCGGAAAGGAAATAATCGGGAATGTGGAATTGGTCTTCCAGCATTTGCTGGTCTTCTTCAGTTGGACAGGTTACTTGTATCCAGCAGTTGGGCTGCCATTCGTTGATGGCTGTCAGGTTGTCGTTGATGTTCCAGAATGTTTTCATTGCAGTTGTTGATCCTCCGTGATTAGATAGGCAGAGGATGCAGCCGCATGGTTTGTACGCCCAGCCCTACTCTACCTACAGGTTCTTATTTTCCGCGTGATAGTCGTCCATAATTTTGTTATTGTTGAAAAATGGTGTGCAAAGATACGAAATATTTCCGAAACGGAAAGACCGCTGCCCGTTTTTTTCACCTTTTCGTATCACTTGTTTCTGCTTCCTGCCTGTTCTGCTCTCTCCTGCCACGTGAGCCTTTCCTCCTTGAGTGGCCGCATGGAGGGCATCGTTCAACTCCAACTGCAGTTGTTACAACTGCGTCAATGCCCTCTGCCATTCATGCCAAGCCTCTTCTCCGTCACTTAATATCCATGCGCATGGTAAAGCACCCGTAGTGTGCGAGTAGCATGCGGTTAACGGGTAGTTAAGGAGCGGTCTCAGGCACTGGGCATCGAGTGCCCCAAACGAGAGACGAAGTTTGGGCATTTCTTTTAACATTCGCCGGCAGTAGGGTTGTTCAGCCTGGAAGAGTGGCTACAGGCCGTCCGTTTCCACTGTCTTCCCAAGTCCATCGTCCGTACTGTCCAACACGACGACAATTCTCGCCGGAACATACGAAAAAGGCGACGCCCTTTTCCCTTGCAGGAGAAAGGCGACGCCTTTGGTTATTATATCTGTGGAAGAAGTTTCCTACTTGACGGGGATTTCTTCCAATGTGGTCTTCATCAGTTCCCAGAACGGGGCAACCGACTCAATGAGTGCGCGCTCTGTCGTGGTGTGGGGTGAACGCAGTGTAGGACCGAGTGAAACCACGTCCATGCCGGGATACTTGCCCAGGATGACAGAACACTCCAGACCGGCATGGTCAGCCTGTACGGTTGCATCCGTACCGTTCTGTTCCTTGTAGATGCGGAGCAACAGATTGAGAATCTCGCTGTCCGGATTGGGGTCCCAACCGCCATAGCTGCCACTGAAGGTCACCTTCATGCCAGCCATACTGAAACAACTCTCAAGCATGGTCGACACATATTCTTTCATGCCTTCGTTGCTGCTTCGTGCCAGTATCTGCACGGTGGCCTTACCTCCCTCTATGTCGATAATGGCGAGATTTGAAGAAGTCTCCACCACTTCAGGATAGGCCGGAATGAAACGTACCACGCCGTCATGGCAAGCATAGATGGCATTCACCAGGTTGTCCTGGATTTCCACAGGCACTTCTGTCTTGGGCGCAGCGGTTTCCTCGGCAAAGAACTCAATGCCGCTCTCAATGCCGCGGTATTCCTCGGTGAAGGTTTCCTTCCATTCGTCCACCATATCGCGGAGCGCCTCCACGTTCTCTTTAGGCAGTGTGAGCACCACTTCCGCCTTGAACGGGATGGCATTGCGCATGTTTCCTCCATGCCAAGAGGCCAGACGAGCCTCACACTTGGCAATGGCCTCTCTGACGAAGCGCACCATGAGTTTGTTGGCATTGCCACGTCCCTCGTGTATTTCCAGCCCGGAGTGTCCGCCACGCAGTCCCTTGAGGGTTACCTTCACGGCCGTATCGTCAGCATCAGTCTCCGTCTCCTTATAATCGAGTTCGGCAGTCACGTCAATGCCGCCGGCACTTCCGATGACAAACTTGCCCCAAGTTTCAGAGTCAAGATTGAGCAGGATGTCGCTATGGAGTTCGTCTTCGGGCAGGTCGTTGGCACCGAACATGCCTGTTTCCTCATCGGCAGTGACGAGCGCCTCAACGGGTCCATGCTTCAGGTCGGAAGCCTCCATCACAGCCATGATGATGGCCACACCCAGTCCGTCGTCGGCACCAAGCGTAGTACCCTTGGCCTTCACCCACTCGCCGTCAATCCACGGTTCAATAGGGTCAGTCTCAAAGTTGTGCTTGCTGTCGGGAGTTTTCTGCGGCACCATGTCCATGTGCGCCTGGAGAAGCACCGTCTTGCGGTTTTCCATGCCCGGCGTTGCGGGCTTGCGCATCACGATATTTCCTGCCGGGTCCTTGAAGGCTTCCACGCCCACCTTGGCGGCGAAGTCAAGCAGAAACTGCTGTATCTTGTCCAAATGGCCCGAAGGTCTTGGCACCTGTGTCAGTGCATAGAAGTTCTTCCAGATGCACGACGGGTTCAAATTCTCGATTTCGTTCATAGTCATTATTGTTTTAAAGTTGTTGAATGTTTCCTTTGCAAAAAGTTGAGAGCACCCCATCCCCACATGCCGAGCAACACGACAAGCATGGTCTGCACCGTATGGACTATCAGCACAAAGAAGAGGGCATCACTCTCGGCCACGCCATAGAGAATGAGCATAGTCTTCACCGCAAAATGCCAGGGGCCTGCCCCATTGGGAGTAGGCACGACCACAGCCATACTGCCCACCACAAAGGTGACCATGGCACAGCTGATGCCCAGGCCGGAAGTGAAGCCAAAGCAGAAAAAGGTGAGGTAATAGTGAAGGAAATAGCACACCCAGATGCCGAGCGTGAAGAGGATAAAAAGCGGCACATTCTTCACGCCACGCAGCGACACCACCCCTTGCCACACACCACCAATAGTAGCTTTCACCTTATTATAGAAAGCAAGTCGGCGCAGCAACAAGTGGAGCAGCACGACGGCGGCTACGGCACATAAACCGGTGACCGCCCAACCTGCCGGCGAGAAACGGCCCAGCACGGAATCGAGCGTAGTGCCTGTGCGGGTGAAAAAGGTGGTGAACACGCGAAGTTGCCACAGCAGCGTGGCAAAGGTCACGACGAGCACCAAGAGTGAGTCGATGGCACGTTCCGTAACCACAGTGCCCAGCGACTTGGGGAAAGAGACGCCGTCATAACGCTTGAGCACTCCACACCGCGCGAACTCGCCTATGCGGGGCACCACAAGGCTGGTTGCATAAGACACGAAAATGGCATAGACACTCACAGCCGAGCGAGGCCTTTCGCCCAACGGCTCGAGTGTTTGCCGCCACCGCCATCCGCGCAGAGCCTGCGCCAGTATGCCGAAAGGAAACGACAAGAGCATCCAAGTCCAGTTCATCCGATGGAGCATCACGTCGCTGATCCGGCTGAAGTCGAAATCCCTGTACATCCAATAGAGTATGGCACCGCCCAGCAACAGGGGTAGCGCAATCTTGATGATAGTGTTAGCCTTAGTTCTCAATTCCATTTCAGCGCAAAGGTAGTGCAAATCGGCAGAAGAACAAAATAATTCCAATTTATTTTTATTCCGTGACGCAGCCTTGCACAACAGAAATGCCGTGGTGGGAGAAGGAAGGACAGAAGAAAAAAGCACTTTCCTTCACTTGCGGTTGCATAATATGCATTATTTTAGTAAATTTGCAACCATAACAACAAGATACATGAAACAAGTTAGACCCAAGAAGAACCTCGGCCAGCACTTTCTGACCGACCTCGGCATAGCCCGCCGCATAGCCGACACCGTGGATGCCTGTCCAGACATTCCCGTGCTCGAGGTGGGTCCAGGCATGGGCGTGCTCACACAATACATCGTGCCTAAGGAACGCGACTTCAAGGTGGTGGAGATCGACACAGAGTCGGTGGAATATCTCAACGAGCACTTTCCCCGATTGAGAGAGAACATACTCGGCGAAGATTTCCTCCGCATGGACCTCACCAAGGTGTTCGGAGGGCGCCAGTTTGTGCTCACAGGCAACTATCCCTACGACATCTCATCACAGATATTTTTCAAGATGCTCGACAACAAGGAACTCATTCCCTGCTGCACAGGCATGATACAACGCGAGGTGGCACTACGCATGGCATCGGCGCCAGGCAACAAGGCCTACGGCATACTTAGCGTACTCATCCAGGCGTGGTACGACGTGGAATATCTCTTCACTGTCGACGAGAACGTGTTCAACCCACCGCCCAAGGTAAAGAGTGCCGTCATCCGCATGACGCGCAACCAAGTGACCGACCTGGGATGCGACGAGCGGCTCTTCAAGCGTGTGGTGAAGACCGTGTTCAACCAGCGACGCAAGATGCTCCGCGTGAGTCTCCGCCAGGTATTTGCCGGACTGCCCGTGGCGCCGGAGTTCTTCACCAACGAGGTGATGACCCGCCGTCCTGAACAGCTCTCCGTGGCAGAATTTGTGGACCTGACCAATCTCGTGGACAGCGAACTCCACCGCATCGAAACAGAAAAAGCTTAAAAACGAGCCAATAGTTTTGCGTATGTGGGATTTAATTCCTACATTTGCAAACATACGAAACACAAAAAACAATAATATGATTGACATCAAAGAAGCATTGCAAGAGAGTGAAGAGCGCATGGAAATGGCAGCTCTCTATCTCGAGGAACAGCTGGCACGTGTGCGTGCCGGACGTGCCAACGCCGCCATCCTCGATGGCGTGAGAGTGAATTCCTACGGCTCCATGGTGCCCCTCAACCAGGTGGCCAACGTGTCTGTGCCCGACGCACGCACCATCGCCATCCGCCCCTGGGACAAGAAGGCCATCAAGGATATCGAGAAAGCCATCATGGACTCTGATGTGGGCATTACGCCAGAAAACAACGGCGAAATTATCCGCCTTGCCATACCGCAGCCTACGGAAGAACGTCGCCGCGAACTGGCCAAGCAATGCAACAAGATTGGAGAGAAGTCGAAGATAGAAGTGCGCAACGTGCGCGCCGACATGAAAGACAAGTTCAAGAAGGCCATCAAGGACGGACTCTCGGAAGACAACGAGAAGGATGCCGAAGAAAAGCTCCAGAAGTTGCACGACAAGTACATCAAGAAGATTGACGACTTGCTCGAAGCCAAGAACAAGGAAATCATGACTGTATAAAATAAGGAGAACGTCCGAGTGAAGGGAATAGTCATCAAGAACACCGGTAGCTGGTACACCGTACTCACCGACGAGGGACAGCAGGTGGACAGCAAAATAAAAGGAAACTTCCGCCTCAAGGGCATCCGCAGCACCAACCCGGTGGCTGTGGGCGACCGGGTGGAGATTGTGCCCAACCAGGAAGGCACTGCCTTTATTACGGCTATTGAAGAACGGCGAAACTACATCATCCGCAAGTCGCCCAACCTCTCCAAGCAGAGTCATATCATAGCCGCCAATATAGACATGGCTTGTCTGGTGGTCACCGTCAACCGGCCACAGACCAGCACAACCTTCATCGACAGATTCCTTGCCTCAGCAGAGGCTTACCGCATACCCGTGACGCTCGTGTTCAACAAGTGCGACATCCTCAGCCCTGAGGAGCGTCACTATCAACAGATGGTCATCGAGTTATACGAAAGCATTGGATATACATGCCGCGAAGTCTCCGCCGCCACAGGCGATGGCATTGATGAACTGCGAGCATTGCTTAAAGGAAAGACCACACTGTTCAGTGGCAATAGCGGTGTGGGAAAGTCAACATTGCTCAACCGCCTCATTCCTGGTGTAGAACTCCGCACAGCGGAAATCAGCGACGCCCACAACACAGGCATGCACACTACCACTTTCAGTGAAATGCTTCGTCTTCCTGACGGAGGATGGGCTATTGACTCTCCTGGCATCAAGGGCTTTGGTACATTCGACATGGAACCTGGCGAACTCACCAGCTACTTCCGCGACATATTCCACTTTGCACAAGACTGCCGCTTCAGCAATTGCACCCATACGCACGAACCTGGATGTGCCGTGCTCAAGGCCGTTGAAGAGCACTACATAGCTGCCAGCCGATACCAGTCGTACCTGAGCATGCTCGAAGACAAGGACGAAAGCAAATACCGCGAGGCGTTCTGATAATGGGACAACCATAAAGACAAGGGGATGACCCTGCTCACCATAAGTGTGTGTGCAGAGTCATCCCCTTTCTGTTTTCAGCACATCCATAAAGTCGCAAACTCGACGACAGGAACGCTTACTTTCCGTTCTGTCCAGCAGAGTGATAAAGATGGTTCATGACCAGTCCGGCAATGGTAAAACCGAAGATAGCCGTGATATGGGCCATGGTGCCATTGATTTGTGCCTTGGAACTACACCACTCGTGGTTCACCAGTGAGGGATCGCCAGGACTGACCTCGGCTTTAGGACACATGCAGGCAGAAGTGCCACAGGTGTGGTTTTCGCCCCGGTTCTCGAGTACTTCCTCGCTGTAGACGCACTGGAACTTGTGTGCCGGACGGACTTTCATTCGCTTGAAACGCTTGCGCAGAGCAGCGCCAAGCGGGCAGCCACGCACTTTCCAGAACTCAGCCACCTGTATTTTCGTGGGATCCATCTTGAGGGCAGCACCCATAGACGAGAAGAAAGTGGCACGGCTACTGGTGGCTCGCTGGATAAGAAGGACCTTGTCCTTGAGCGAGTCAATGCAGTCAATCACGTAGTCATAATCATCGAGATTGAATTCCGGGGCAGTGTCCTCACTGTATATTTTCTGGAGCGCCACCACATCGCAAGTAGGGTTGATTTCGAGCAATCTTTCTCTCAGCACATCCACCTTAACCTTACCTACAGTCTTGGAGGTGGCTTGAAGTTGTCTGTTCACATTGGTCATGCACACCCGGTCAGAGTCGACAATGGTGAGATGACCTATGCCCGAGCGCACAAGACTCTCGGCACACCAGCTTCCCACACCACCAACACCGAAAATGATGACACGTTGCCGGCTTATCAGTTCCATCATATCATCGCCCACAAGAAGGCGAGTACGGTTGAAAAGTCCTTTTTCTATTCCCATCTGTTGTTTGTATTATTGTTTTCATTCTGCCCAGGACATGCAACAAAGAGCAATATAGTGCAGTCCTGGCAATGTAAACACATCCTCTCCGTTTCCCTACGGCATGATTTCCCGCAACGGCTCCATCACAAAGGGACGTTCATGCATCAGCGGATGTGGAATTTTGAGGTCTGGTTCATCCATATGCACATCATCATACAAAAGGATGTCGATGTCTATGATGCGGTCATGGTAGTGTCCGTCAGTCGATTTCACCTTACGCCCCATGCATCGCTCTATACTCTGGGTAGTCTCAAGAAGTTGGCGAGGAGTGAGCGTCGTTTCCACACACACAGCCGCATTGGTGAAGACATTGTCGGAAACAAAGCCCCATGGTTCTGTTTCGTAAAAAGCTGATTGGCGCAGTACTGTGCCAATCAGCTTCTCTATTTCGTCCACGGCATGGCGGAGGTTACCATGTCTGTCGCCCAGATTGGATCCAAGGGCGAGATAAACGACATGCTTTGCCATTAATCGTCAAGGATAAGCATGGCATCACCATAACATCCGAACTTGAAGCCGTTTTCCACGGCAAGGCGATAGGCCTCCATAATCAGTTCGTAGCCGCCAAAGGCTGCCTCGTTCATTATCAAGGTAGACATGGGATGATAGAAGTTGCCTATCATGCAATCGGACATGCCAAAGTCATACGGCGGGAAAATGAACTTATTGGTCCATCCCTCATACTCCTTGAGCATACCGTCTGTGCCCACCGCAGTTTCTGTGGCCTTGACCACGCTGGTGCCAACGGCGCAGACCTTGTGTCCGGTACGCTTAGACTCGTTCACTACCTTGCAAGCTTCCGCATTGACAAACATCTGTTCCGAGTCCATCTTGTGCTTTGTCAAGTCCTCTACTTCAATCTGGCTGAAGTTACCTAATCCGCAGTGCAGTGTGATGAAGGCGAAGTTCACGCCCTTGATTTCCATGCGCTTCAAGAGTTCACGGCTGAAGTGCAGTCCTGTGACAGGAGCCGTAACGGCGCCCTCGTTCTTGGCGAAGATGCACTGGAAGTCTTCCAAGTCTTCCGGACGGGCCGGCCGGTCGCGATGCATCACGGGCTTGCCTTCTTTCATGACAGGCTTGCCGTCGGCATCGAGTTCCGGACTCTGATGGTCTATGATATAGCGTGGCAATGGAGCCTCTCCCAAGGCATAAAGGTCACGCTTGAATTCTTCATGGTCGCAATCGTAAAGGAATCGCAAGGTGCGTCCGCGGCTGGTCGTGTTGTCAATGACCTCGGCCACCATCGTCCCGCTTTCGTCGAAGAAGAGCTTGTTGCCGATACGTATCTTGCGGGCAGGCTCTACGAGCACATCCCAAAGGCGCATCTCCTGGTTGAGTTCGCGGAGCAGGAACACTTCAATCTTAGCATCCGTCTTTTCCTTGGTACCGTAGAGACGGGCCGGGAACACCTTGGTGTCATTGAATATGAAGGTGTCGCCTTCGTCGAAATAGTCAAGTACGTTTCTGAAATCAAGGGGCACAGGATTACCCTGTTCGTCCTTCAAAGGCTCACCTTTCTCATCCTTACGATACAGGTCGATGGTCTGGGATTTCTTATGGATGACCATCAAACGACATTCGTCGCGATGATAAGATGGATAGAGGGCCACCTGGTCTTCAGGCAAATTAAAGTTGAATTGAGACAGTTTCATATCTATTTCGTTGTTTCTTGTTCATTGTTTTCCACCCGCACCGCATAATCCGGCAGTGGGGCAATATCCTGGGCATCAAGCCACTCTTGAAAATGCTCGTAGCTCACGCACCGTTCGATGGTATACTCTCCCACCCTTGTACGGCGCAACGATGTGAGATGTGCGCCCGTGCCGAGTGCCCGGCCCAGGTCGCGTGCCAATGCACGAATATAAGTACCCTTGCCACATACCACCCTGATGTCCATCTGCATGGATTCAGGGTCAAACCTTTTGAGTTCTATCTCGTCTATGCGCAGAATTTTGGGCTTGAGTTTCACATCCTGTCCCTGACGGCGCAAATTGTAGGCGCGCTCGCCATTGAGTTTGCAAGCGGAGTAGGATGGTGGAACCTGTTCTATCTCGCCTATAAACTGTGGCAAAGTGCGTTCAATGAGCTCACGGGTGATGTGCTCTGTAGGGAAGGTTTCGTTGACCGGGTGTTCCAAGTCGTAACTGGCCGTTGTGGCCCCCAGCTGAACGGTGGCTTCATACTCTTTGGTGTGTGCCTGCAGTTCTTCAATGCGCTTGGTGGCCTTGCCCGTGACAAGGATAAGGACACCCGTTGCAAGCGGGTCCAGCGTACCAGCATGTCCAGTCTTCACGCGTTTCACGCCCAACTTCTGCGAGAGCAGATAGCGTATATGGGCCAAGGCACCAAAGCTGGATATCTTGTAAGGTTTGTCGATGGGGATGATTTCTCCCGCATAGAAGTCCATCATATACAGAGACTACGGATTTATGAGAAAATGATGGTGAGCACACCGGCTATGGCACAGTAGATTCCAAAGTAAATCAGCTTGCCACGCTTCACCACGTTGATCATCCACTTGCAGGCTATGCACCCGGAAACGAATGCAGCCACGAAGCCCACAACCATGGGCCACGTGTCTATGCCGCCCAAGGCTTCTTCTCCCTTGAGTCCTTTCAGCAGGTCGAGCAATGCCTCGCCCAATATGGGCGGAATGACCATAAGGAACGAGAACTGCGCCATCTTTTCCTTTTTGTTGCCCAAGAGCAGACCCGTAGCTATTGTAGTGCCCGAGCGCGAAAGTCCCGGCAGCACGGCCAGAGCCTGGCCTACGCCGATGAGGAAGGCATGCCACAGGCTGATGTTCTCTCGCTGACGTGGCTTGGCATAGTAGGAGAAGGTGAGCAGAAGAGCTGTAACCAGGAGCATGATGCCCACGATGAGCAATCCTGAACCGAAAACGGCTTCCACCTTATCCTTGAAGAACACGCCCACAATTCCTACGGGAATCATAGACACCAATATGTTGAGAGCATATTTCGTTTCGTCATTCATCTGGAACTTGAACAGTCCCTTGAGAATCCAGTCTATCTCTCGCCAAAGAATGACGAGGGTACTCAGCACTGTTGCCACATGCACCATAATGGTGAATGTGAGATTGTCGGCGCCATTGATGCCAAAGAGTGCGGATCCGATGGTGAGATGGCCGCTACTGCTCACCGGAAGGTATTCGGTGAATCCCTGAACGAGACCCAGGACCAATGCTTCAAGAGTGTTCATTACTGATTTCCTCCTTGTCCTTAGGTTTGTACACAATGGCTCCAATGATAGAAAGGAAGCCTACGAGACAAATGACTGGCGCCACCTTGATATGCATGAAACTGAAGATTTCCGGATCGTAGGCAGACTCATCCGAGCCGGAACCACTCATCAGGATGAACCCGAGAATAACTACTACCATTCCAATGGTAAGCATCAGGAAATTGACCTTGCCCAATGCCAAGTTTCTTTTATCCATATATCTAAATTCTTTATGTTTGCTAAATCTTATAGAGGTCGCCGGCTTTCATTCTCAAGAACTTGTTGACCGAGATGTAGGCACAGAATGTTGTGATAATCAGTCCGAAGAGCAGCACTGACACTCCGGTCAGCACAAGCACTTGCCAGTTGACCACCGAAATGATTTCCGGTTCGTAGGTGTAAAGGGCATAAAGACCGGCACCAAGCACGGCATCGGCCAGGATGGCAGCCACAATGCCCTCGCACACGGCCTTGCGGATGAACGGCGCACGAATGAATCCCCACGAGGCACCGACCAGTTTCATGGTGTGAATAGTGAAACGGCGCGAATAGACAGAAAGGCGCACGGTGTTGTTGATCAGTGAGAACGAAACGATGGTGAGCAAAGCAGCAAGCACCAGGAGCACAAGACTCACTTTCTGCAGGGTGCTGTTGACGCTTTCTATCAAGTCTTGCTGATAGGTTACGTCTGTCACATTGCGGTCGCGCTTGATTTCCTTACTTATCCATACAAGCGAATCATTGTTGGCGTAGTCGGCACGAAGCTGTAGCTCCACTGATGGCGTGAACGGGTTGTAGCCCACAAATTCCTTGGGGTTGATGCCCATGTCCTTGGTTCCCTCACGAAGGGCCTCTTCCTTACTCACAAAAGTAACCTTATTGATATAGGGCTTGGCCTTGATGGCCTTGCAAAACTGCCTGCCCTCGGCTCCACTCATGTCAGACCGAAGCATCACCGTAACCACAAGGTTTTCTTTCATGTAGGATGAAAGATTCTGAGCCGTGGAGGCTGTGAACAGAACCAAGCCCAACAAAATGAGCACCAATGCTGTGCTTATGCACAGCGTCACGACCTGCAACCCATGGCGATTGCCGGTATTCTTACGTTTCTTTCCCATTTATAAAAAGGATATAATATACCAAATTTGGTGCAAAGTAACAAAAAAATTACCGCCCGAACGAACGTTTAACCACTATTAACAACGAAAGTCCGCAAAAAAACCTACCTTTGCCCTTCGAACAAAAGAACGTTATGAGCACGGTATTATATGATTCACCTATTTACGGCCCGGTGAGGAGCCGCCGACTGGGTATTTCCCTCGGCATCAACCTGATGCCGAAAGACGGGAAGTGCTGCACTTTCGACTGCATCTATTGCGAATGTGGATTCAACAGTTCTCACCTTCCCCGGCTTCCCCGTCCTTCACGTTCGGAGGTGAGAGAGGCTCTTGAAGAAACACTCGCCCACAGAAGTTCCGGGAACAAGCCACTCGACGACATTTCTTTTGCAGGCAACGGAGAGCCCACCTCGCACCCGCATTTTGCGCAAATTGTTTCCGACACGCTCCGGTTGCGCGACAAGTATTATCCCCATGCTACCGTGAGCGTGATGAGCAACGCCACGTTCACCCACAAGCCAGAGGTAAGGCAAGCATTGGCAGCCCTCGACAACAACATTCAGAAACTTGACACGGCAAGCGAGGACTACATCAGATTGGTAGATCGCCCTGTGAGCCAACACTACCGTGTAGGCGATGTCGTGGAAAACCTAAAGGCGTTTCATGGACACGTCATCATACAAACCCTTTTCATGAAAGGCTCCTTCGACGGCACAGACGTGAACAACACGGACGAACGGCACGTAGCCCCATGGCTTGAGGCACTCAAAGACATTGCTCCCCAAAGAGTGATGATTTACACCATCGACAGGGAGACTCCCGCAAGCGGGCTCCGGAAAGCCGAACCTGTTGTACTCGACAACATACGCAACAAAGTCTTGGCTTTAGGCATACCCTGTACCGTAGCCTACTAAGCAATGAGGTGACAAAGGCCAAGGGCCATTGTCACCTCATCGTTCATTGACATGGTTCATCCCGAATTGGGAGCAACACCCGATGGCGCAGCATCCGAATGGATGCAGAATCACTTCCTAACAGGACACCATCACCCAATAACCCGTTTACACATCATTAGTGGCAGACTTACGACGCGTTAGTGGCAGACTTACGACGCGTTAGTGGACTTACACTTGGTCCATCTGTCCAGCTATCATTGCCCAAACCGAGGAACCGACTTTAGGCATTCCGTTTCAACCTGACAAGTGATGAATCGGTGATAGAAGTGAGGGATATTAGCCCATCTATCACGCATCCATCACTCCACTTATCTCACTCACAACCAGCGCAAAACCGTAAAGCATCAAGAAAAGTGACGGATAGTGCCGAAAAAACGAAAAACTTTTCCTGCGCGTGCGCGCACGCGAGAGAGGCCTTCAAGAAAAAGGAAAAAGCCAAGCAGCAGCCTGGCTTTCATCACGGTGTTTGCACCAATCCGGGAATTGAAGTCACTGTGGCAACTTCAAATCCCGGATGACACGTTTTTATTGTGCCTGTTCTGTCTTTATCTTTTCAAGTCCACCGGTCAGCGGATTCAGCACCACTTGCGTGTTGACCTTTTTGTTGATGACGTCTTCATCAATGGGGTTGAGTTGTCCGAATTGGGCAGCATACATCTCGAAACTTTTCCACGCCTTGGCCCCATCCGAGAGCGTCAACCGGATACGTCCCGGAATGCACGAATAGAGCACCGGTTCCTTTTCCTTCTTTTTCTTCGGGTCTACAGGTGATGGTGGTGGCACACTGTGTTCGTCTTCCACAGATATGTAGTAAGGATTGCCGCCCAGGTCGTCCACATCCACCAAGCCCCGACGCTGGGAAAAGCGGAACAGCAACTGCCGACTGGTCTCGCGCAACGGCACGAAATCCACCTCCACTTCTGCCGTGTCACGGTCTGTAGTGCCCGTAAAGAGCTGCAGCATGGCAGCCTCTTGAGTGTCCAGTTTCTGAAGCATCAGTTTCAACTGTTCCCCATCCTTGGGCATATAATCGGCTTGTCCACGTGAAAGCTGGTTACGGCTGTCGCGTATTTCATAAATATCCTGTGCGGTGAGTTCTGCCATCTTCATGTTGCTTCCCGCAGCCAATATCTCCTGACTGAGGAAATCGCGTGGGTTGACGCGCTTAGGTTTGGGAGCCGGCACAAAAGCCTGGTCGCCGGCAGGCTGAGCCACCGGCTGATCGTTGACAGCAAGCAAAATGCCGCGATTGTCAAGTTGCACGTTGGAAATGCCACGTTTGTCGCCGACCTTGAGCACGAAGAGCCGTGCCGTATCCGGTTCCGCATACTGACTCATGCGACAATCCACAAGACGATAAGCCACGGCCTTCTCTGTACCGGCTTTCACACGCAGGAAACGAGTTGCATATTCGGCAAAGTCTCCAGGCGTATAGGTGGTCTTTTCTATTCTGAGCGTAAACTTCGCTGCCGTCTTTGGCAAACAGTATGTAACCCCCTCTTCCTGCGCCACGGCAAGAGAAGAGAAGCCTGCCCAAAGCAGTGCCAGTGACAATAGTTTTGTTTTCATATCATTCCTTTGTTTTGTTCCTTAGTCGTCCAGCCATAGAAAAGCCTTTGACAAATACTTTACGATATCACCTGCCACCAGGCTCTCCTTTCCCAGGTCTTTGGCTGCGAGGTCGCCGGCCAATCCATGCAGATACATGCCCAGTTTGCAGGCCGATTCCTGACTGTAGCCGCGCGCCAAGAGAGCAGTAAGAATGCCCGTGAGCACATCGCCGCTCCCGGCTGTAGCCATACCGGAATTGCCGGTGGAATTGAACACCACTTGTCCATCGGGCATGCAGAGGGCTGAATAATGCCCCTTCAGAATGACATAGGCGTGATGGTGTTCGGCCAGAGTGCGAGCCTTTGCAAGGCGTTCGTAGTCGCAGGAACAATGACCGCCAGTAAGTCGTTCCAGTTCCTTGGGATGTGGCGTGAGTATCAGGTTTTCGGGCAACTGCTGCATCCATGCGTTGTGATTGGCCAGGATGTTGAGCGCATCGGCGTCGGCAACAATAGGCGCCTGCGTCCGCCTCAACTGGGCAATAAGCGCAATGGCGGTACTTTCCTGCAAACCCAGTCCCGGGCCAATGCCCAATGCATCAAAATCAGCCGTATCCACAGCCTCTGAAAAACAGGTCTCGTCGCGGTCCATCTGCATCACTGCCTCGGGCACAGCTATTTGCATGATGTCATAATTGCGCTTGGGCGTATGCACTGTCACCTTGCCCACACCGGCTCTCAGACAGGCTCTGGCAGCAAGCACGGCAGCTCCCGACATGCCGTAGCTGCCAGCCACGAGGAGAGCATTGCCCATGCTGCCCTTGTGGGCAAAGTCGTCACGGTGTTTCAGCAAGGCCCTCACTTCGCTTTCTTCGAGTATGGAGCATTGCGTCTTGGTGCGAGCCACCCAATCCTGGCTGAGCCTTATGTCCATCACCTTCACCCTGCCCACATAAGGCTGGCAGTCGGCAAAGAGCATGGAAAGTTTCTTGTGCTGGATGGTTAGCGTAAGATTCGCCTTAATTATGTTTGCCGGAATATTAAACGTATTGTCGTCTGCCATCAGACCCGACGGCATATCAATGCTCACAACGGTGGCATTGCTTTGGTTTACATATTTCACCAGCGAGGCGAAACCTCCGGCAAGCGGTTTGTTGAGCCCGGAGCCGAACAGGCCGTCGACCACAAGAGTGCCGGCATCAAGTGTGGGGAGATCGAACTGCACGGTCACCTCGGTGAAGCTCTTGACACGCTTCCCCTCCACAAGCCGCTTCTTGTTCTGTTCACATTCCGGGGAAAGTTTCCCCTTCACATTAAACAGGAAGACCGACACTTGATAGTCTTGCTCTGCAAGAAGGCGTGCCACGGCAAGGGCGTCACCGCCATTGTTGCCCGGACCGGCAAACACCACAACGGGCATCAGATTACTCCATTCTTCCATGATGGCATGCGTGATCACTTTGGCAGCACGCTCCATCAAGTCAATCGAAGCGATTGGCTCATTCTCTATAGTATATTTATCAAGCTCATGACTCTGAGCACTAGTGAAAATCTTCATACTCGTGCAAAAATACATAATTTCTCCTAATCCATGCCCACGTTCGACTTATTTTTTGTAATTTTGCGACAAATTATTTTAAAAAGTATCATGAGCAGAGTTAAAATCAAGGACAAGACGTTTGAAACGTCCATCCCCGAAGCTGAAATACTGAAACGCATCCAGGCTGTGGCAGACCGCATCAACAAGGACATGGAGGGCAAGACCCCTATTTTCCTCGCTGTGCTCAACGGCTCTTTCATGTTTGCTGCCGACTTGATGAAGATGGTAACCATTCCATGCGAAATCTCTTTTGTCAAGCTTGCATCTTATGAGGGCACTTCTTCAACAGGAAAAATCAAGAAGATGATTGGCATCAACACCGACCTTACCGGACGCAACGTGATCATCGTAGAAGACATTGTGGAGTCGGGGCTGACCATGCAGAACATGCTTGACCAACTCAAAGAGCACAACCCCGCATCGGTAAGCATCTGCACACTGTTGCTCAAGCCGGAGAAACTCACGGTAGACCTTGACATTGACTACACGGTCATGGAGATTCCCAACGACTTCATCGTGGGCTACGGGCTCGACTATGACCAGCAAGGGCGCAATCTGAGAGACATCTATACGCTCGTTAGCGAATAAGCAATAACACAACATATTAAACAAGTAAATGAAGAATATCGTAATTTTCGGCGCTCCAGGTGCAGGCAAAGGCACGCAGAGCGACAAGATGATTGAGAAGTATGGTCTCAACCACATCTCTACGGGCGACGTGCTCCGCAGCGAGATCAAGAACGGAACAGAACTGGGCAAGACAGCCAAAGGCTATATCGACAACGGACAGCTCATCCCCGATGAACTGATGATTGATATCCTCGCCAGTGTTTACGACAGTTTCGGCAAGGAGCATAAGGGTGTCATCTTCGACGGTTTCCCCCGCACTATCCCTCAAGCAGAAGCCTTGAAAAAGATGCTTGCCGAACGCGGACACAAGGTGGCAGCCATGATTGAGCTGCACGTGCCTGAAGACGAACTGATGAAGCGCCTCCTGCTCCGCGGACAGCAAAGCGGAAGAAGCGACGACAACGAAGAGACCATCAAGAAGCGTCTCGACGTTTACCACAACCAGACTTCTCCATTGATAGACTGGTACGAAAATGAAGGCATCCATCACCAAATTAACGGATTGGGTGAACTCGACCGCATCTTTGATGACATTTGCAAGGTTATCGACAACCTGTAATTCATCCTGTAACACATATCGGGTTTTGAGCCTTGGGTTATTTTGGCCAAGGCTCAAAACCAACTTTTTTGTAGAACACCCCACTCCTATTTTTCATTCACATCAACTCCAAATACCCAACAAAGAAAATGGCAGAATCCAATTTCGTTGACTATGTTAAGATATACTGCCGCTCTGGCAAGGGCGGTAAAGGTTCCATGCACCTGCGCCACGTGAAATACCAGCCAAACGGCGGTCCTGACGGCGGCGACGGCGGTAAAGGCGGCAGCATCTATCTCCGTGGCAACCACAACTACTGGACCCTGCTGCACTTGAAATTCCAGCGGCACGTGTTTGCCGAACATGGCGGAAACGGAGGAAGAGACAAATGCCACGGCACTGACGGCAAAGATGTCTTCATTGACGTGCCTTGCGGAACGGTCGTATACAATGCCGAAACCGGGAAATACGTATGCGATGTGACCTATGACGGACAGGAAGTGCTTCTGCTCAAGGGCGGACGTGGCGGACTCGGCAATTTCCAATTCAGGTCTGCCACCAACCAGGCACCACGCTATGCCCAGCCGGGAGAACCCATGCAAGAGATGACCATCATCATGGAATTGAAACTGCTTGCCGACGTGGGACTTGTAGGCTTCCCCAACGCTGGCAAGAGCACACTGCTCTCCTCACTTTCGAGCGCCCGTCCCAAGATTGCCAATTATCCTTTCACCACGCTTGAACCGTCTCTCGGCATAGTCGGCTACCGCGACAACAAGTCGTTTGTCATGGCTGACATTCCCGGAATCATCGAGGGAGCAAGCGAAGGAAAAGGACTGGGACTTCGCTTTCTGCGCCACATTGAGCGCAACTCCCTGCTGCTTTTCATGGTACCGGGAGACACTGACGACATCAAAAAGGAATATGAGGTGTTGCTCAACGAGTTGCGCAACTTCAACCCCGACATGCTCGACAAGCACCGGGTACTTGCCATCACCAAATGCGACTTGCTCGACGAGGAACTAATAGAAATGCTCAAGGAAACACTACCCCAAGACCTTCCCGTGGTTTTCATTTCCTCCGTTACAGGATTCGGGCTTAATGAGCTCAAGGACGTGTTATGGACAGAATTGAACAGCGAAAGCAACAAGCTGCAGGAAATTACGGCCGAAGACACACTCGTGCACCGCGACAAGGACATGAAGACGTTTGCATCCGAAATGCACGACGAGGGTGAAGACGAAGACATTGAGTATCTTGACGAGAGTGAGATTGAGGATCTCGACGACTTTGAATACGACGACGAGGAGGACGAGGAATAATGGAAATGGTCCCGCAACTCTTGAAATATGATTTGACAAGTGAGGTCACGGCTTTCAGCACCACACGACACGGCGGATGCAGCGAGGGCAACTACAGTTCATTCAACATCAATGAGTATTGTGGTGACACCGTGGAACACACCCGTCGCAACAAAGAGGCGTTGGCTCAAGAATTGGGTACCAGTGCGCAGCGCATCATCCTTCCCCACCAGACACACGGCATAGAATCCCGGCGCATCGGCGGTGAGTTTTTCACATTGCCTGAGCACGTACAGAAAATGATTCTTGAGGGCGTTGATGCCGTCATGACCGATGAAGAAGGAGTGTGTATAGGGGTTTCCACGGCCGATTGCATTCCGGTTTTACTTTACGACCCAGAGCACCATGCAGTATGCGCCATCCATGCGGGATGGAGAGGGACGGCAGCACGCATCACCCGAAAAGTCATTGTAGACATGACATTCCACTTCCATACAAATCCCAGAAAAGTGAAGGCTGTGATTGGCCCCGGCATTTCGCTCGACAGTTTTGAAGTGGGTCAGGAAGTCTACAACCAATTTGCCGAAGCCTCGTTCGACATGAGCACCATAGCCAAGCTTTACAAGAAGTGGCACATCAACCTGCCACTATGCAACAAGCAGATGCTTTTGGAAGCGGGTGTTGAGGAGGAAAACATTCACGAGGCTGACATCTGCACGATGAAGAATCAAGAAGACTTCTTCTCGGCGAGAGCCTTAGGAACAGATTCCGGACGCATCTATACAGGAATAATGTTAAACCCATCAAGATAATGAATATACGAAGAAACATGAAGACTTGGTTGCTCGCTGCAGCGGTCATTAGCGCTCAGCACGTGTTTGCAGACGATTTCACTCCTGCAGAGCAACAACAAATCAGCATTGCCACGCCAGGCTTATTCGCCCACTCCAACGCTTTCACCGTGGATTTTTCAGCTCTCGGGAAGTCTGAATATTCGTTTCCACTACCCGTTGGCAAAGCAAAAGTTGTCAATGAAGGAGAACTGGAAATCACCACCAGCAAAGGAGATGCCGTGAAAGCCATGTTTGAGGGACAAGTCAGACTGTCACGCCATACCGCCAACCAGGGAAACGTGGTGGTTGTGCGTCATGACAATGGACTGGAAACCGTCTATTGTCACAACGCTCAAAACCTCGTCAAGGTTGGACAGCACGTGAAGGCTGGACAAACCCTTGCCATCGTAGGCGGAAAGAACGGAAAGACCTTCTGCACCTTTTATATCATGGTCAACGGCGGACGCATCAATCCGGAAACCATTCTCGATGTCAGTTCTCACAACCTGCGCCGCAGCACGCTGCTCTGCCGCAACAAGGGGTCGTACGTTGAAGTGACCAATGCCGGAAACAAAACAGACAAGAGAAAGACTGAAGTCAAAGACCTCAACAGGAACCCATTTGAAAAGAGCAATGAGTACAGGATGAACCTCGCCCACTTCAACCCGGGCGAATGGAGTTATCCTCTTCCTGGGAGCAAGGTGATCAGCCCCTATGGAGGCAAGCGCCGACACTCGGGAGTAGACATCAAAACTGTACCCAACGACAAGATTCTGGCTGCCTTCGACGGCAAGGTAACCATGTCAGGCCCATACTACGGCTACGGCAACTGCATTGTCATTAAGCATGCCAACGGACTGGAAACTCTTTACAGCCATCAATCCAAGAACATAGTGAAAGTGGGCGACATGGTCAAGGCCGGACAAGTGATCGGACTCACCGGACGTACAGGCAGAGCCACGACAGAACACCTTCACTTCGAAGTGAAATTCATGGGTAAGCGCTTCGACCCTGCTGTCATATTCGACCACCTCAACCGGTCACTCAAGCAAGACATGGTGGTGTTTACCAAGAATGGTAACTCCGTGAACATCAAAAGTCACAAGAACTATTACGCACAGGGCAAGAAGTAACAGCCAACAGCTCTCCGCCAAATACCCGATTCCTTTTCCGGGCGCGAGGGTCAATCGGCAGTCACGCAAAGAGAAGTCGATGTTTCCTGCATGACTTCCTGCAAACAGAAAACGAGATACGGGGATGCAAGGCCAAACGCCTGCATCCCCGTATCTTTTGTTTCGGCAAATCCTATTTTTTGCCTTTATGACGGTTGGCACGCTGCTCACGGTATTTCGCCTTCTGACGAGCCGAGCCGCTGCCATGCGCACCGGTGATATACTTTTTCTTCTTCGCCTTGGTTTTCACCTTGTCGTTTTGAGACCCTCCCTTGGGTGCGCCACGGAAGACAATGCCTCCTTCAATTATATCATCAATATCTGCCATAGAATTCTATTCTGGGTTACCTTTATCAATGGTGGAACAAGCGCACGCCTGTAAACGCCATCGTAATGCCATACTTGTCGCAAGTCTCAATCACATTGTCGTCGCGAACAGAACCACCTGCCTGAGCGATAAATTCAACGCCACTCTTGTGGGCACGCTCTATATTGTCGCCAAACGGGAAGAAAGCATCACTTCCAAGTGCCACTTTAGTGTTCTTGGCAATCCACTCCTTCTTTTCAGCCATGGTAAGCACTTCAGGCTTTTCCGTGAAGAACTGCTGCCAGGTGCCATCACGAAGCACATCATCGTGGTCTTCTGAAATATACACGTCGATCGTGTTGTCACGGTCAGCACGGCGAATTCCCGGAACAAAGGGGAGGTTCATCACCTTTGGATGCTGACGCAGCCACCAAATGTCGGCCTTGTTGCCAGCCAAGCGTGTGCAATGGATACGGCTCTGCTGACCAGCACCGATACCGATTGCCTGGCCATCCTTCACATAACACACAGAGTTACTCTGAGTGTATTTCAGAGTGATAAGGCTGATGATGAGGTCGCGGATGGCCTCAGGAGTGAAGTTCTTGCTCTGGGTCGGTATGTTCTCGAACAATTTAGGATCATCAAGTTTCACTTCATTGCGTCCCTGCTCGAAGGTTACGCCAAACACCTGCTTGTGCTCAACGGGAGCCGGCAAATAATCCGGATCAATCTTGATCACATTGTAAGTTCCCTTACGTTTATCCTTCAGAATCTCAATTGCCTCGGGAGTAAAGTCGGGAGCAATGACGCCATCGCTCACCTCGCGCTTGATAAGAGTAGCTGTAGCCTCATCGCAAGTGTCGCTCAGCGCCACAAAGTCACCATAAGAACTCATGCGGTCTGCGCCACGAGCACGTGCATAAGCGCAAGCCAATGGAGAAAGGGGAATTTTCACATCGTCCACAAAATAGATTTTCTTCAGGGTATCACTCAAAGGCAGTCCCACAGCAGCGCCTGCTGGCGACACGTGCTTGAAGCTGGCAGCAGCAGGCAGACCGGTAGCGGCCTTGAGTTCCTTGACAAGTTGCCAAGAGTTGAGTGCATCGAGGAAATTGATGTAGCCTGGACGGCCATTCAACACTTCGATAGGAAGTTCACCCTCCTCCATGTAAATGCGAGAAGGCTTTTGGTTCGGATTGCATCCGTACTTTAATGCTAATTCTTTCATAAAAAGTTAAGAAGTGATTATTCTATGTTTGTATTTTACAATTCAAATTTGTAGCCCACGGTAAATGTGAAATAACGATTGTGGGCATAGTCGTCAAAAGTCTTCTTGAAGGTTTTCAACAATCCATAGTTATAACGGGCATCAAGCACCACATTCATATACTCATAAGAAATGCCCACCGGAATGGAAAGGTCTACCCTGTTGGTGGCGGGTTTCACTTCGCCTGCAGTGCGACTTCCATAAGTATACTTGGGTACACCTCCATCACCCACCTCTTCGGTTACCTCCACCAAATCGTAGGTCCACTTAGAACTCAACAGGCAACTCACCTGGACACCAGCCTTGAGGCACAATCCATGAGCTACATATCCATTTAGCATGAGAGGCACGCTCAAATACTGAAGTTTAACACGGTTTTTATCCATGCCCCACTTCTGCACATTGCCTTGTCCGTCATGCAAGTCTTCAGTATATTCAGGATAGCGGCATCCCAATTGCTGGTAGAAAACTCCAGCCGACAACGACATCTCATCTGTTGCCCGATATTCGAGTTCTCCGCCTACTGTCAGTCCCGCCTTATACTTAGAATCAATAGAATTCTGCTTGTCACCTATTATATAAACACGCTCCATCTTGCTCAGGTTGGAAACAGAAGTACCAATGCGAGAATAAAAGAAAAGTTTGCCCGCCTCACTCTGTGCCAGCCCCGAAAGAGCCGGCATCAACATGGCAAACATCAACAAAATCTTCTTCATACGAATACGTATTTGTGTTCTACGGATGCAAAGTTACACTATTTCCACCACATTCGGCCTTTATGAATGTTAAAAATTAAGTACACAACAAAAAAGTTGGAGGAAAAATTTGCAGGTTCAAAAAAAAGCCGTACCTTTGCACTCGCAATTAAGCAACAAGCCTAATGCGTACAACAATGGGATATGGTGTAATGGTAACACTACAGATTCTGGTCCTGTCATTCCTGGTTCGAGTCCGGGTATCCCAACTAAAGCATCTCAAAATGAGATGCTTTGTTTATTATAAGTCCACCAAAGCGCACGTGTCAAGAAACCATTGAATATCTTTGGGGCATAAGCATATTCCCTATAATGACACCTTGAAATGAGTGACATTCAGAAAGAAAGGCTTTTCAAAGAGTTGTTTGACTCTTGCTACAGTAGATTGTACTATATAGCTTACGGCATCCTCGGCAATCCTGACATGGCTGAAGATATCGTAGAAGAGACTTTTTTCCCTACATGACAAAACTTGAAGAGGAATATGCCGACAACCCCGATATCGTGTTCATCAGTGTGTCTACCGACAAAGAAGCCGACAAGCAGAAGTGGCTGGACATGGTGAAGGAAAAAGGCATGAAGGGCATACAGCTTTTCACTGGCAATCTGAAAGAACAGGTATCCGAACCCTACCACATCAACACCATTCCACGATTTGTGCTGATTGGACGCGACGGCAAGCTCATCAATGGCGATGCGCCACGCCCGTCAAGCGAGGAAATCCGACCGCTCATCAATTACCATTTGAAAAAGAAATAAAGAACCTACACAGCATCACGTCAATCCCGGCGACCAAAGACTTAAACACGTCTTCGGTTGTCGGGATTGACATTTTTCAATGACAGGAAGAAGATAGGGCAAGTCAAGAATTTTTGCCAAGTTTTTTCGCTCTTGCTTTCATGTTCCACGATTTTGTAGTAACTTTGGCGCCACTTAGCAAAACATAAAAAAACATTAACTACCCATGGGAGGTATATTCGGAACCATTTCCAAAAAAAGTTGCGTAGTCGATTTGTTCTACGGAACTGACTATAATTCACACCTCGGCACCCGCCGGGGAGGTATGGCAACATACAGTAAGGAGAAGGGATTCACCCGCTCCATCCACAATCTGGAAAGTTCTTATTTCCGTACCAAGTTCGAGTCAACACTCGACAAGTTCGAGGGCAGCACTTCGGGCATAGGCGTCATCAGCGACACCGATGCCCAACCGCTCATTATGAACTCGCATCTCGGTCGGTTTGCCATCTGCACGGTGGCAAAAATTGTCAACATTGAGGAACTGACCCAGGAACTGCTCAGCAAGAACATGCACTTCGCCGAGATGTCGTCGGGCTCAACAAACCCTACCGAACTGGTGGCCCTACTTATCATCCAGGGCAAGACGTTCAAGGAGGGTATCGAGAACGTATACCACCACATCAAGGGGTCGTGCACCATGCTCATCCTGACAGACAGCGGCATTATCTGTGCCCGCGACAGTTGGGGACGCACACCTATCATCATCGGAAAGAAGGACGGTGCATACGCAGTCTCGTCAGAATCCACGTCGTTCCCTAATCTTGACTATGAAATTGAATACAACGTGGGACCGGGAGAGATAGTAAAAATCAACGCCGAGGGCATGGAACAGATACGCAAGCCCAACAAGAAAATGCAGATTTGCTCATTCCTGTGGGTCTACTACGGGTTCCCGACTTCCACCTACGAAGACCGCAATGTGGAAGAGGTACGTTTCAAAAACGGATACAACATGGGCAAGATAGACCCCGTAGAAGTGGACTGCTGCAGCGGAATTCCCGATTCCGGCACGGGGATGGCCATGGGCTATGCTGCCGGAAAGAATGTGCCCTACCAGCGCTGCATTGCCAAATACACACCCACTTGGCCCCGTTCGTTCACTCCGAGCAACCAGAAGATGCGCTCGCTCGTGGCCAAGATGAAGCTCATCCCCAACAAGGCGATGCTCAAGGGCAAGCGCGTGCTCTTCTGCGACGATTCAATTGTTCGCGGCACTCAATTGCGCGACAATGTGAAAGTGCTCTTTGAACAGGCAGGACTGAAAGAATGCCATATGCGCATAGCCTGTCCACCGTTGGTCTACGGATGCCCGTTCATCAACTTCACCTCCTCGAAAAGCGACATGGAACTTATCACACGCCGAATCATAGAGAAGTTTGAAGGTGATGCCAACAAGAATCTCGACAAATATGCCACCACTGATTCGCCAGAATACAAGCGAATGGTGGATGCCATCGCCCAGGAACTGGGGCTGACCACACTGAAATTCAACACAATCGAGCAACTCATTGAGGCCATCGGACTGCCCAAGTGTCAGGTGTGCACACACTGCTTCGACGGCAGCAGCCAATTCTCACTTGAAGAGAATGCTGACGAATAACAACACCAAACATCTTCAAAAAGCGCCACAGCCGCAACCTTGCAAGGGAGCGACTGTGGCGCTTTTTGAAGATGTATTAGGTCATTACGATGTATTAGTGGCAGACTAAAGACCTGTTAGTGGCAGACTAAGGCTTCGCTAATGGCAAACTAAGGCGTGATTCCATTGTCTGACCACTTATTGCCACCGCCGTGGGCAACGATTGTACAAACAGAACAACTGGTTTGGGATACTCCACTTAAATCTGTCAAAAGGCGAATTGGTGATAGAAGACCCCAGTTCGGGATAAGAATAGTTCATAAAAGTTGGTAGTCT